>ENA-OQCS01000106-OQCS01000106.1-human-gut-metagenome-genome-assembly--contig:-NODE-106-length-39600-cov-6.440605_pt1 | contig 39600 bp, 41 predicted proteins | sample MGYA00242757_ERZ504575 | MGnify/ENA primary metagenome ERZ504575 (study PRJEB26092, sample SAMD00036297) | human gut metagenome | host: Homo sapiens | study: EMG produced TPA metagenomics assembly of... | reverse complement strand
TATTGCTATCACAAATCTTCCACCGAGAGCTATGATGGGCATTGACTCTTGCGGTATGCTCCTCAGTGCTATCCACGAAGAAGAAGGCGAAGAAAAGCTCCATCTTCTGATGGTTGATGACCACATTCCAGCAGGTGCAAAGCTCTATTAAGATGATGTAAAGATGTACCGTTTTACCGAATAGACGGGACGTACTTCATTTGATAAAAAAACTAAAAAAACAGCGATTTACATCAAACTTACATCATTTGATGCAGAAATCGGTGCAAGCAAGAAAAAATCGCATAATTAGTGCAATGAGTGGGCAATTCCAATCGGAGTTGCCCATTTTTAAAACAAACAGAAATACAAATCGGAATTGACCGAGTTCTTGAGTGAGATACACTTCTTGGGCGAAGGGAAGGAAGAAGGAAAAGTACTTTAGAGGTATTATGGAATGAGTAATAAATTGGTTAAGCACCAAGAATCAAAAGAACTATTAAGTGGAAAGCAAAAGAAAATTTTGTTTTGGATTTGTCTCATTATTTTAAGTATAGCTTTTATTGCAGTCTGGATAAATATACTTTTGACATCTAAAGCATTTAATACACAAATGGAAGAGATGGTACTGGGAGAAGATTACTATATGGAGGATATTGTGATTACAGGTAAAAGGGCTGAAGATGCTTCGGTTGATACGATATCTCAGAATTATTTCTTTTACTACAACAATGGGAAAGTGAATGATTATCACAAGCGAATGCAAGTACCGGGAGTTGTATATTCGGAATATAATGTAGGAGATTCCATAACTGCATATACCACAGACCATGTTAGTTATTCTTATTACAAGTATGGGATTCTTCCGGATACAGAGTATACAAACAATGAATTAATGAAAGGGGCTGGCGTATTGCTTGGAATTGGAATATTTTTATTGGCTTTGTTTGGGGTATTAAGTAAGAAAATGAATTACAAGAAGTAACCAACTTCCAATTTGTTTGTGAGAGAATAGAAAATCGAAAATTTCATCAGGAGGATATAAAGATGGTTGGAAGAATTTATCATGTAGGACTAACGGTTTCTGATTTGGATTGCTCTATTGCGTTCTATAGAGATATTCTTGGACTTGAATTTCAAGGCGAAATCTTTATGAAGGGCAAAGAAACAGATAAAATGTTCCGCAAGGAAAATTGTAAAGCAAGGGTTGCATATTTGAATGGTTCGAAGGCTCTTGAAGCACCACCGGTTGAATTAATTCAGTTTGTAGACAGCAAAATCTATAAAGAACAATCAGACTTGTTTACGACATCTATCTCAGAAGTATGTTTTTACACGAATGACATTGATTCTGTCTACAAAACCCTTATCGAAAATCATGTGGAGTGCTTGTCGGAACCGCAGTATTTCGATTTCAGGGCAAATGGATTTGGGGAAAGCAGAGCGTTTTATTTCAGAGACCCGGATGGAATCATTCTTGAGATGATGCAACCGTTATAAAAGGACACTAAATCGGGAGTTATAAAGGAGAAACACTATGGGATTATTTGGTAAAAGAAAAAAAGAGCGAGAAAAAGAGTATATGAACAGATTAGATGTTCCATTATGTTTAAAAGAAGACTTTGAATTGATTATTGATGATGTATTTACAATTATGGGGGTTGGAACAGTTGCCACAGGAAACATATCAACAGGAATGTGTAGAGAAGGAGAAAATGCGTGTGTTTATAAAACAAATGGAGGTGTATTAGAGACTATAATTACAACCATCGATATACATACAAAAGAACGAAAATCAAATGGTTGTGGATATAAAACAGAGCATGTTGGACTTGGGTTAAGAGGAGTTTCTAAGGAACAATTAGAAAGAGGAGATAGAGTGATTGTAAAGAATGCCAATATGTATGGAATGTAATTAGAAATTCACTTTTGTCAACTTGCCCTTTGAGAGAGGAGAAATCCTTTTCTCAAAGGGCTTTTTCTATTTATACGGATATTTGCAAACTACAAGATAAAGCCAAAACTTCATATACTCTAAGCACAAGGAGGTTGAGGTTTGGCTATGAACAACAGTTTAGCAGAAGTACACCCGGAGCTTATTTCGGAGTGGTCGGAAAAGAATTTAACGCTTACGCCTGATGACATTACTTTCGGTTCAAATAAAAAAGTATGGTGGAGAGGTGCTTGCGGTCACGAATGGCAGACAAGCGTTAAGGCTCGTTCTAATGGAGAAAAATGTCCGATATGTTCCGGTGCGAGAGTGATTGCAGGTATTAACGATTTGGCGACATTAGAGCCGTTACTGGCAAAGCAGTGGTCAAAAAAGAATAAGATAAAACCGACAGAGGTTTCTATTGGTTCTCATAAGAAAGTGATATGGAGATGTAAAAAAGGTCACGAGTGGGAAGCTGTCGTTAAAAGCAGGACAATAAATAAAACGGGTTGCCCGTATTGCTCTCATAATAAAGTGTTGGCAGGATTTAATGACCTTGCAACGCTTCTGCCGGATATAGCTGCCGAGTGGTCGGACAGAAATTATCCGTTACTTCCAACTCAGGTTACGGTCTTTGCCAATCGTAAGGCGTGGTGGAAGTGTAAGGATTGCGGCAGAGAGTGGAACACCCTTATTTCTACCCGTTCCGGTGGGAGTAAATGCCCGTATTGCAGTGGGTACATATTCTCGAAAGGGTTTAACGATTTGCAGACAACACACCCTGAAATTGCTTCGGAGTGGTCGGAGAAGAACTTGCCTTTGAAACCTGATGAAGTAAATGCAAAGTCGAGGAAAAACGTCTGGTGGAAGTGCAGAAAATGCGGTAATGAGTGGAAATCCGTTGTCAATGCCCGTGTGAAAGGTACGGTATGCCCCGTTTGTGCAGAGAGAGAAGTCCTTGCCGGATATAATGATTTGGCGACAACGGACAGTCAGCTTCTCAGTGAATGGGATTATGAACAGAATAAATTGAAGCCGACAGAGGTATCACGAACTTCAGCAAAGAGAGCGTGGTGGAAATGCAGGCACGGTCATTCATGGAGTATGAAGATAAATGAAAGGACGATATTGAATAAAGGCTGCCGAATTTGTGAGCAAGAATATTTATCTCTATTTCCTGCTTTGGCTGTCAGCTATTATTCTAATAAGAAAGGTTTGAAAGCAGAACTTGGTTCTGACCGATTGCTTGGAGTTCCGCTTGAAACATACATACCTTCAGAAAAGTTGGCTATTGAGTCAGGAAGTGCTGACGAGAATATAGAAATAATGAAAGCATATATGTGTGAGCAACGAGGAATAAGACTGATTAAACTGCCGATGAAAGGCACTGAACTGGATTATGCCGACAGCCTAAAAAGAGCTTTTCAGAACGTACATATATTTATTTCTTCTGATACAGAGGAAGATGTAGAGATAATCAAAAATACATTTGAAAGATGGAGGGACAGCCAATGAGAGAGAAAACCTATCATCTATACTTAAATGAAGAAGAACGAAGCCGAGTGATACAATCGCTCATTGAACTGAAGAACAATTTAGCAGCTCAGGGACGATACACCGATGCAGTAGATGATGTCCTCTACAAAGTGCTTGAAGCAAAGAAAAAGAAATTGAAAATTGAATACATTTAGAACGTGTTTTGCCGTCTGTTTCCTAACCGGAGCAGGCGGCTATTTTTATTTCAAAAATTTTTCAAAAAAATTTTCGGAAAAGCGGCGATTTTGGGTGTGCATTTCATACCCCTTTGTCCAAATGAGTGAAGGGGTTCATTCCAGATAGCAAAAACGGAAGCCTTTTCGCTTGAAAATTGAATAAGTCATTCACTAAGACTTTATTTCTGATGATAGCCACTTTAGCAGGTACGCCGTGATTTCTGTATTTCAGAATAGCGAGAATTCCGGCTATGAGTATTAGGTTGCTCCTGATATGGCGATGACAGTCAGAATGATAATGATACTTCTCTACGGAGCTGGCGGAGTACCCGGCAGAGGTTAGAATCCTATGATACAGATAAGCAGTCTGTTCCTTAGTGACTTCCCATAAGCATTTTGCTTGGCAAGGGGTGTTGAGAACAAATATTGCTATGACCGATTAGGAAATGAGTCGGTCAGGTACATAGCCATAATGCGGTGGCTATGAATTTCAGAAAGGAGGGCAAAAAGAAGTGTCAAACTGCAAAACGATTTCCGTATGTAACCAGAAAGGCGGAGTCGGAAAGACCACCACAACAGTTAATCTCGGAGTCGGGCTTGCAATGCAGGGCAAGAAAGTATTGCTCATAGACGCAGACCCGCAGGGCGATTTAACGACTTGTCTTGGTTGGCAGGATACAGACGGTTTGGGTATCACGCTTGCAACAAAACTCACAGATGTAATCAATGAAACGATGACAGACCCTATGGTTGGTATCCTGCATCACGAAGAAGGTGTTGACCTTGTTCCGGCAAACCTTGAGCTTTCAGCAATGGAATTTAACCTTGTAAACGCAATGAGCAGAGAAACTACACTCAAGAATTATTTGTGTCAAGTGAAAAACAGATATGATTATGTAATTATAGACTGTATGCCTTCACTTGGTATGGTTACTCTCAATGCTTTATCGGCGGCAGACAGTGTTATCATTCCGGTTCAGGCTCAGTATTTGCCGGCAAGGGTATGACACAGCTTGTGCAGACCATTTCAAAAGTAAAGAAGTATATCAATCCGGATATTAAGATAGACGGTATGCTGCTTACTTTGGTGGATAGCCGAACAAACCTTGCAAAGAGTACGGTGGAAGCACTCAGGCGAATTTCGGTAATCAGATAAGAATGTATCGAACACAAATCCCGATTGCCGTAAAAGCCGCTGAAACTTCTTCCAAAGGCAAAAGCATTTATGCTTATGAGCCAAACAGCACAGTGTCTAAGGCATACGCTGAATTTACAAAGGAGGTGTTAGCCGATGGCAGGAAGAAAGAGCGACTTCACTCTCACGAAGCTCGATGATTTATTTACCACGCAGGCACAGAGAGATGAAGAACAGCTTTCAAAAATCCGAGATATTCCGTTAGAGCTGATTGATGATTTCCCAGACCATCCGTTTAAGGTCAGGGACGATGAAGATATGATGCAGCTTGTGGAGAGTGTCAAGGAAAGAGGGGTTATTACTCCGGCAACGGTAAGGCAGAAAGAGGACGGCAGATACGAACTTGTTTCAGGACACAGACGAAAGCGAGCTTGTGAACTGGCAGGATTTGAAACCTTGAGAAGTGAGATTGTAGACCTGAACAGAGATGAAGCGACCATTTTAATGGTTGAGAGTAATTTTCAGAGGTCAGAGATATTGCCGAGTGAAAAAGCCTTTGCGTATAAAATGCGTTTGGAAGCAATGAAAAGACAAGCAGGCAGACCAAGAAAAGAAAATGTGTCCCCAGTGGGGACGAATTTACGAACCGATGAACAAATTGCACAGGAAACAGGGGACAGCAGAAATCAGATACACCGATATGTGCGTCTGACAAACCTTGTTCCTGAACTGCTTGAATTTGTTGACGAGGGGCGTATTAAAATGCGTCCTGCCGTAGAGCTTTCCTATCTTGATGAAGATTGCCAGCGTGATGTGGTTGATGAAATCGACCTGAATGATGCTACCCCGTCACACGACCAGACAATCCGTATGCGAAAGTTATTCAACGAGGGCAACCTTACAACCGAAGCAATCCACGCTGTTATGTCTGAGGAAAAGCCGAACCAAAAGGAAAAATCGTGTTGAGGGGTGACAGAGTTAAGACAGCTTATCCCGAAAAACATTCCCGTCAGTCAGACGGAGGATTTTGTTTGCAAAGCATTGGAGCATTACAACAAGTTTTTGCGTAATCGTGCAGAACGTGACAGCAGATAGCCGGAGTTACAGTTCCCCTTTCTCACACTCTAACCCCTTAGTTATACTTCTACCTACCGAAAATGATATATATTATCTCACTTGAATATAAGTATCTCAAAGTATATGTCTATCTCTAAGGGGCAATCGCACAATATGAACGGACTGGAGGTGTATGGTAAAATGAAAAATTAACGAAAAATCCGCATTTGTTTTTCGGCAGGTAAATCTTGTCGTAAGAGAAAATCCACAAAGGCACATCGTAGAGATACGGTGTGTTTTTCAATTTTTACAGGAGGAAACGCAATGATAAAGTCAAAATTCAAAAGAGTCACGTCGCTTTTCTTGGCGACCCTTATGTGTGTGACCACTTTTGCAGGCATTGGCTCGACAACAGCATATGCTGCTTCGGGAGAAAAAGCCGATGTTTATATGGTCGATTTCCCTCGTGATGGCGATGCTAATTACGATGGGGTATGGGGACACAGCAATTTGACCTTGAAAAATGGTTGGCATACCGGACGTTCCAATTTTACCAATCTTAAGGCTATTGGCTCATACTCAGGCAATGTTGCTTATTGTATTGAGCGGGAATTTCGCTCAAGGTCGGTCAGACAATGAATAAGTATGACGAAAATTATTTTAATAACCTTGCAGCCAATGGGGTTATTTCCGGAGATGAAATCCGTCTTTTCGTTGGTCGTATTTTACAGTATGGCTATCGTGGGACAATCTCGACTTCTTGGAGGTCACAGAATGAAGCGGCAGCAAACAGCATTGCACAGGCTTATGCTACACAGCTTCTTATCTGGGAAACTGTTATCGGAGAGCGTGATGCGAATTTCAATCATGTAGCAGCCAGTGGTTGCAGCAATGTGAAAGATGTCATCAATGTAAAGCATCCGCTTCGCAATAAGATTTTCAGTTATTACAACAGTATGGTGCAGAGTGTACAGAACCATGCGACCATACCAAGCTTTTGTAATAAATCATCCGGTTCGGCAAAGACAATAGAACTTGAGTGGAACGGAAGCAAGTACACAACTACTCTGACAGATTCCAATAATGTGCTGTCCAAATATAATTTCAAAGCAAGTATCAGTGGAGTGAGCTTTTCAGTGAATGGTAACAAACTTACGGTTTCTATGGATACTGCACCGAGTAAGGAATTTATCATTACCGCAACGAAGAAAAATGCAGTCCGCAGAGGTGTGGTTGTATGGTCAGAGGGTAAACACGGTCAGAATTCCAGTGTGCAGGATGTTGTCAGCTATGCTCAGGAAGTAAGCGACAGTATCAACGGTTATGTGAAAATGAAAGTCAGCTATGGTTCTTGTCAGATTGTAAAGACCAGTGAGGACGGCAAGGTTGACGGTATCAACTTCACGATTACCGGAAACGGTATCAATCAGACGGTTACAACAGCCAATGGCGGTAAATTCCAGATTGATAACCTTATGCCGGGTATCTATACCGTAACCGAGCAGGCATACGATAAGTACGAGCCGCAGGAAACACATAGAGTTACTGTTGTGGCAGGGCAGGTTGCAAAGGTCAATTTCAATAACAAATTGAAGCGTGGCGACCTTCAGGTAGTGAAGTCCTCAGAAGATAACCTTGTTGAAGGTGTGAAGTTCCATCTTTACGGTACTTCTCTTTCCGGTGATGCTGTTGACCAGTATGCAGTTACAGACAAAAACGGTGTGGCAACTTTCAAAGATGTGCTTATCAGTGGTTCTGAACCATATACCCTTGAAGAAGTAGACACGGCTATCCGTTATGTTGTGCCAAAAATCAGACTGCACCAGTGAAGTGGAAAGAAGTAACCACAAGAAACTTCAACAATATTTTGAAGAAGTTTACTGTAACAGTAACAAAGAGCGACGCTGATAAAGGCGAAGCACAGGGCAATGCCAAACTTTCAGGAGCAGTTTACGGTATCTATAAGGGCGAAACTCTTGTAGATAAGTATGTTACTGATGAAAATGGTCAGTTCACTACTAAAGAATATGTTTGTGATACCGACTGGACAATCCGAGAAATTACACCATCAGAGGGATATTTGCTTGATAAGACTATCCATGAAGTAGGTGCAGACCCGAAACTTTATGAGGTAGAACACAACCTTACTTCCAATGATGTAACCGAGCAGGTAATCAAAGGCAATGTGGCTATCATTAAACACACTGATGATGGAGAAACAAAGATTGAAACTCCTGAAAAGGGTGCTTCCTTTGAGATTTATTTGAAATCTGCCGGAAGCTATGACGCAGCCAATAAAGACGAGAGAGATACCATTGTTTGCGATGAAAATGGCTTCGGTCAGACAAAAGATATGCCGTATGGTATTTATACCGTACACCAGACTTCTGGTTGGGAAGGCAGAGAGATGATGGACGATTTTGATGTGTTCATTTCACAGAACGCACAGACGTATCGTTATCTTATCAATAACCGTAACTTTGAGAGCTTTGTCAATGTAGTCAAGGTGGATGCAGAAAGCGGAAAGAGTATTCCGTATGCAGGAGCAGGATTTAAGATTTACGACCCGCAGCAATCAGGTCAAAATGACCTTTACTTATCCGACACCAACCACGATTGATGTGTTCTATACCGACGCAAATGGTTCTCTTGTAACACCTGAGAAACTGGATTATGGCAAGGGATATTCCATCGTAGAGGTACAAGCTCCATACGGGTATGTACTTGATGATACTCCGGTATATTTTGATATTACCGAAGAAAATTCCACAGAGGAAGGCGGCATAACTGTTGTGAAAGTCAATAAGCCGAATATGGCACAGAAAGGTACTGTTACGGTTGAAAAGACCGGAGAAGTATTTAGCGGTGTCAATGTAAGTGGTTCTGAGGACAGTGATGTTATTTATCAGCCTGTTTATGAAGTGGCAGGACTTGAGGGTGCAGTTTATGAAGTCCGTGCTGCGGAAGATATTAGTACACCGGACGGTACACTCCGCTATTCAAAGGGCGAAGTGGTAGATACTATCACAACAAGCTCCGATGGATTTGTTAAGAGCAAAGAACTTTATCTCGGAAAATACGAGGTCAAGGAAATTACCGCACCTGATGGAATGGTAGTGAGTGGCGAAACACATACGGTTGAGCTTACTTATGCAGGTCAGAATATCTCTGTTACCGAAACTTCCACATCATTCTATAACGAAAGACAGAAAGTTCAGGTAAGCCTTGCAAAAGCCATTGAAAAGGATAAGACATTTGGTATTGGCGACAACGGAGAAATCAAAAACATCAGCTTTGGTCTTTATGCCGCAGAAGATATTGTATCTGCAAGCGGTACCGTTATTCCGGCTGATGGACTGATTGAGATTGTCAGCGTAAATGAAAATGGAACTGCTGTTATGAAGTCAGACCTTCCGTTTGGCAAATACTATGTCAAAGAGATTGCAACCGATGAGCATTATATTCTCTCTGATACGAAGTATCCGGTTGTATTTGAATACGCAGGTCAGGATACCGCAACGGTTGAAATCAAAGTGAATGACGGAAAAGAAATCAAGAATGAACTTATCTATGGTTCTGTATCAGGTAAGAAGATTGACGAGAATGGAGAAGCACTTGAGGGTGCTGTTATCGGTATCTTCAAAGCCGAAGAAACAGAATTTACAAAGGATACTGCACTTATGACGACTACCTCTGCAAAAGACGGTAGTTTTTCTTTTGCAAAAGTTCCTTATGGCAAATGGATTGTAAGAGAAATCGAGCAGCCAAAGGGATTTGTTCTTGATGAAAAAGCGTATGAGGTCAATATCAGCAAAGCCGAGCAGGTAGTTGAAATTGAGATTGTCAATGAGTATGTTCACGGCAATATCAGACTCACGAAGGTGGACGCTGAATATCCAGATAACAAACTTACGGGTGCAACCTTTGAGGTATATAAGGACACCAATGAGAACGGAAAGATTGATGATGGCGATGAACTTATCGGAAATCTTGAAGAAACCGAAACCGGAATTTATGAGATGAAAGAGCTGCTTTACGGAAAATATATTGTCCGTGAAACAAAAGCACCAGAGGGCTTTCTGCTTGATAAGGGAGAATACTCTGTTTTCATTGAGAAAGACGAAACAACGTATTCCGTTGAGAATAAGGCTGGCGTTGGATTTATCAATGAAGCTATGCGTGGAACACTGAAAATTGTCAAGACATCTTCAGATGGTAAGGTTAAAGGTTTTGCGTTCAGAGTAACCGGAGCAAACGGTTATGATATGACATTTGAAACAGATAAGAACGGCGAAATTGTGATAGAGGGACTTCGTATTGGCGAATATACCGTATCCGAAGTGGCAAACAATGCCTCTGCCGCATATATCACACCTGCCGACCAGAATGTTACTATCAAACTTGATGAAACAGCCGTTGTAAAAATGCACAATGAGTTGAGGGATACTCCGAAAACAGGAGATGATACCAATATGAAACTTTGGTATGTCCTTGCCGGACTTTCTGCTGTCGGTATCGCCGTAACTTCTGTTGTTGCACACAAAAAGAAGAAAAAGGAGGGTAACGAGTAATGGAAGCAAAGACAATTATCGCTATCGCATTAGTCGCCGTTATTGTCGGCGGCTTTATCTTTCTTCAGGTTAAAAACCGTAAGAAGTAAGTAACAAGCGAACATTAACCAGTCGGGGCAGAGCGTAAAAAACTCTGTCCCTTTAATTTTTGGAGGAACATTATGAAACAACAGAAAACGGTGGAGAGCCGAGTGCTTGAAATCTTAAAGGAATGCCCGATGTCGAGGTATGATGATATGCTTCTCATTCTGCATTATTACAATCGGTACGGATATATACCAGCCGGAAATCTTCCGCTTGAGGATATTGTATTTAATTACCGAGCATACGGACTTCCTTGTTTTGAAACCATACGCAGGGCAAGGCAGAGAGTACAGTCCCTTTTTCCTGAGTATTCACGTAATCCGCAGAAAGAAGAACAGAGCGGCAGTATTTCTATTGTAATCAACATTAGCTAAGGAGGTATTTTCGTGAAAGACAAAGCAACTTTTCAGAATAAGGTCAAGGTGCTGAATAAACTCTTTGACTCCGGTTGTGATACGGAGAAAAAGTTGCAGCAGCTTGATATGGAAGCAATCCTGAAAATCCCGAATATCACGATTCCTGATATGGGTGTGATTATGGAGCTTCAGAAGAATACAAAGTCCGGTAAACTCTTTTCGTATTTGGGCGGCGGTTCTGATGAAGCAACAAAAATGAGAGGTAAGGAAAATGAAGCAACAGGAGAATAGAGCAGAGCCGCAGAAAAAGCAAATTCGATTTATAGACAGTCATTACAATTTGAAATTCTATATTCCCGATGGTGGAAAAATCAGGATTACTTTTCGTGATGGACACACAGCAGACAGAGTGTGCAAGTATATTGATGACTACCATTTGTACGTCGGGAATTGCTGCTATCATATATGCGAGTTTGCTGAAAAAATGGAGCTTAGTGGAAGTAAGTTGAACCTGTCAATCAATCCGAACCGTCAAAAAACAAGACCAGAAACAGAGAAAAACAGCGATAAGGAGGTGCAAGAGTAATGGCACGAAAATATGACCTTATTTCTGAGCTTTACAACCGCACCTGCAAAACGGTTGTGTCAAATCCTCAGAACTGGCAGGCATTCTTGGCTTCGGCTTGCCGAAATTATAAGTTACGTTATGACGAACAGCTACTTGTATATGCACAGCGACCTGATGCAACAGCGGTTCTTGAGATAGAGCAGTGGAACAAAATTTTTGGCAGATGGGTCAACCGAGGTGCAAGAGGTATTGCTGTTTTTGCTGATGAAAACCGTTCACGGCAAAGACTGACACATTACTTTGATATTTCAGATACTCACGAAAGCAGATATTCAAGAACAGTCCCGATTTGGGATATGCGTCAGGAATACGAAGCTGATGTGATTGAAACATTGGAAAGCACTTTCGGAGAGATTGAGAATAAGAGCAGTCTTGCCGAAGCAATTATGGGAGCAGCAAGAAATGCGGCAGAGGATAATATCCCTGATTATCTGCAAGACCTTTACTATGCAACCGAGGGCAGTTCCTTTGAGGAAGTGGAAGAGGATATTGTGGCTTTCATTTATAAAAATGTCGTGACAAACAGTGTGGCATATATGATGATGTCAAGGCTCGGCGTTGATACGGACGGTTATTTTGAACTTGATGATTTCAGAGATGTTACCAACTTCAATACGCAGGAAACACTCAATGCACTTGGATTTGCTACCAGTGATATTGCAGAAATGGGATTGACGGAAATATCTAAAACAATTACTGCACTCAACCGTCAAAATCGCATAATTGTCGGTCAGGACAGAAATGAATACAATAAGGTTGAAAATAACGACGAAAGGAGTTTGGACAATGAACGAACTGACCTACACGATGGTGGGCGATTACAGCTTCCGAACCTGAAACTTCCACAGCAGCCAGAAGTGACGTTGGCAGATACGCTCAGATGAGGAGAGAGTTTCTGAAGGAACATCACAGAGTCCTTTACTACAATCTCCTGACGAGGGGCGAACTGACACAGCACTTGGCGGAAGTGGAACAGAGAGCCAGCAAGATGGAGGAAACAATTCTGAGCCAGATGGCACAGAAAGAGGGAGTGACCGAACAGATGAAAGCGGAGGATATGATGAAATGGGTTCGTCTGATGAACTCCCTTCGCAATTCGGCACAGGAAATCGTGAAAGCGGAAGTGATATTCGCTTAGAGTATTACGACAGAACGCACGAGGATAAAAGCCTTCCGTTCTTTAGACGTGATGAAGTAATCAATGAAATTCTCAGAACGACACCACATTTGTCAGCAAGTCTGGAAGAAATCAAAGATTATTATGAACGCAATCCAGATAACAAAGACCGCACAGAGTATATAAAGAGTATTTTCAATAATGATTATACTGAGCTTACTTTAGAGGACGGCAGGACAGTAGGTACAAGACCTTTGAAAACGTCCTGCATTTGTGGGAGGGCAAATACGACAGCAGAACCGCACAGAGCTTTTATGATTGGGCTGTTATTGCCCGACACTTTGAAGCTATGCGATTACTGGGAGAATTAAGTGACAGCATAAAACCATTACCGTCAATGGACGGTCAGATGACATTCATATTAGACGGTCGGGCAGAGGAAAAGAAAACCTCTGCCTTTACTTTTCTCAGGAGATTATCGACGCTATTCTTGCGAATGGAAGCGGATTTTCTGAGGGAAAAATGCGTATTTATGAGCAGTTTGAAAAAAGTCTTTCTGCAAAAGAAAATGCCGACTTCTTGAAAAATGAATATGGTTGGGGCGGTTCTTATCCCGTCATAATCGGGGCAGGCATTGATGAGAGCCACGATGGAAAAGGTATTACGATTACGAAAGGCATCGGTAAAGAAAATCCACATATCACACTTTCGTGGTCGCAGGTGGAGAAGCGTATCGGGGAACTTATCCGAATGGACAGATACTTAAATCCAAAGGAAAAAGAACGCTATCCTCAGTGGCTTGAAAGTCAAGAGGAACACAGAGCCAAAATCGAGGAAACGAAAAGAAATCGTGAGATACTTTCTAATGCACCACCGGAGCAAGAGGTCGAACCAACCGAAAAAGAACCTGAAGAAGCAGAACAGCTACAAGATGTGCAGTATGAATATCATCTTGGCGATAAGGTGTATATCGGTGCTTCTGAGTACGAAATCTTATCTGTTGATGATGAGAGAGTAATGCTCTATGACTATGATATGCCACTGTTCAATAAGGAATTTTCACGCACAGAGTTTGACAGAAAAGTGCGAGAGAATCCGATGAATGAGCATTTGATTGTAAAGGAAGAACCTGCCGAAGAAAGAAATGAAAAAGAGCCTGAGCCGTTAGTTCCCGCTTGGGAGCAGAAGAAAAAAGTCAAAGGCTTTGACTTGCACCCTGATGTGCCTATGGCAGACCGTCACACCTTTAATCTTAGAGAAAATGAGGTTGAAACGGTTGGTAAAAAGGAACGCTTCCGCAGAAATATTATGGCGATACAGCTTCTTAAAAAATGTCAGGAAGAAAACAGATTTGCCACTCCTGAAGAACAGATTATCTTATCAAAGTATGTTGGTTGGGGTGGGCTTTCAGAAGCTTTTGATGAAAATAATTCAGCGTGGGCAACGGAGTATCTGGAACTTTCTTCGGTGTTAACACCGGAGGAATATGCTTCGGCAAGAGAAAGCACATTGACTGCGTTCTACACGCCGCCCGAAGTTATCACAGCCATTTATAAGGCAATGGAGCAGATGGGATTTAAGGAGGGCAACTTGTTAGAGCCGTCCTGCGGTATCGGTAATTTCATCGGTATGCTGCCGGACACAATGCAGGACAGTAAGATTTACGGTGTGGAACTTGATACGATTTCCGCAGGGATTGCACAGCAGCTTTATCAGAAAACAACCATTGCGGCACAAGGATTTGAAGAAACAAATCTGCCGGACAGCTTCTTTGATGGAGTGGTAGGAAATGTGCCTTTTGGAGATTTTAAGGTATCAGATAAAAGATACGACAAGCATAAGTTCCTGATACACGATTACTTTTTTGCGAAATCCCTTGATAAGTTAAGACCCGGCGGTGTGATGGTTCTTGTAACGAGCAAAGGCACAATGGATAAGGAAACTTTAGCAGTACGAAAGTATATTGCACAGAGAGCAGAGCTTCTTGGAGCAATCCGATTGCCGAATAATACCTTTAAGGGTAATGCAGGAACGGAAGTCGTTTCGGATATTCTTATCCTGCAAAAGCGTGACAGACTGATAGATATTGAGCCGGATTGGGTTCATCTTGATACCGATGAGAACGGAATTAAGATGAATTCTTATTTTGTGCAGCACCCCGAAATGATACTTGGAGAAATGAAAATGGTATCGGGGCGTTTCGGTATGGAAGCAACTTGTGTGCCGTATGAAAATGCAGACCTTGCAGCACAGCTTGATGAAGCAGTAGCAAACATTCACGGAGAAATCACGGAATATGAAACTGAGGAAGAACTGGAGGAGGAAGATAATTCTATTCCGGCAGACCCGACAGTGAGAAACTTTTCCTATACGGTGGTAGACGATAAAATCTATTATCGTGAAAATTCCCGTATGACTCCGGTGGAAGTGTCGGCAACCGCAGAGAACCGAATTAAGGGTATGATTGCTATTAGAAATTCCGTCAGAACGCTGATTGAATTGCAGACAGAAGATTACCCTGACAGCGAAATCAAAGCGGAGCAGGAGCGATTAAACAGACTTTATGATACCTTTTCAGGTAAGTACGGACTCATTAACAGCCGTGCAAATACTTCTGCTTTCTCGCAGGACAGTTCATTCTCTTTGCTTTCCGCATTGGAGATAATCGGAGAGGACGGAGAACTGGAGCGTAAGGCTGATATGTTTTCTAAGAGGACAATTAAGCCGCATACTCCGGTTACTTCTGTTGATACGGCAAGCGAAGCATTGGCGGTATCTCTTGGAGAAAAAGCCACGATTGATATGGACTATATGATGGAGCTTTCCGGTAAATCGGAGAATGAAATCTTTGAGGACTTAAAGGGTGTTATCTTCTTAAACCCGCTTTATGAGTATGGAAATTCTTACGAACCGAAGTATCTGATGACTGATGAATACCTTTCGGGTAATGTCAGGGAAAAGCTGAGGATTGCAAAGAACTCGGCAGAACTCTATCCGGAAGATTATAAGGTCAATGTGGAAGCACTTCAAAAGGTGCAGCCGAAAGACCTGACTGCAAGTGAAATTTCCGTGCGACTTGGTGCAACTTGGCTGCCACCGGACGATGTGCAGGAGTTTATCTTTCATTTGCTTGAAACACCACGCTATGCACAGTGGAATATTAAAGTTCACTTCTCTCCATTTACGAGTGAGTGGAATATTGAGGGTAAATCTTACGACAAAGGAAATGTAAGGGCATATAACACTTACGGAACTTCCCACATCAATGCCTATAAGATTATTGAGGAAACGCTGAACTTAAAAGATGTGCGTATCTTTGACTATATCGAAGATGATGAGGGAAAGAAAAAGGCTGTCCTGAATAAAAAGGAAACAGCAATTGCTCAGTCGAAGCAGGAAATGATTAAGCAGGAATTTCAGGACTGGATATGGTCTGACCCTGAACGCAGGGAAAGGCTTTGCAAATCCTACAATGAGAAATTCAACAGTGTCAGACCTCGTGAGTATGATGGAAGTCATATCATCTTCAATGGTATGAATCCTGAAATTGAACTCAGGGAACATCAGAAAAATGCGGTTGCCCATATCCTTTACGGAGGAAATACACTTCTTGCACACGCAGTCGGAGCAGGAAAAACTTTTGAAATGGTAGCGGCAGCACAGGAGTCGAAAAGGCTTGGGCTTTGTAACAAGTCACTGTTTGTTGTACCAAATCACTTGACCGAACAATGGGCGGCTGAGTATTTGCAGCTCTATCCGGCGGCGAATATCCTTGTCGCAACAAAGAAAGATTTTGAAACCAAGAACCGTAAAAAGTTCTGCGGCAGGATTGCAACTGGAGATTATGACGCTGTTATTATCGGACATTCACAGTTTGAAAAAATCCCGATGTCCATTGAAAGACAGAGGGCAATCTTAGAACAGCAGCTTGAGGAGATAACCGGAGGAATTGCGGAACTCAAGCGAAACCGAGGGGAAAACTTCTCCATAAAGCAGCTTGAAAAGTCAAAGAAATCTATCAGGCAGAAACTTGATAAACTCAATGACCAGACGAAAAAAGATGATGTTGTAACCTTTGAGGAACTTGGTGTAGACAGGCTTTTTGTTGATGAAAGCCATTATTACAAGAACCTTTATCTTTATACAAAAATGCGTAATGTGGGCGGTATCGCACAGACGGAAGCACAGAAATCTTCCGACCTCTTTATGAAGTGCCGTTACCTTGACGAGATTACAGGAGGGCGAGGAACCGTGTTCGCAACGGGTACACCTATCTCAAACAGTATGGTGGAACTCTATACGATACAGCGATATTTGCAGTACAGCACGCTTGTGAAAAATGGGTTGCAGCACTTTGATGCCTGGGCTTCCACTTTCGGAGAAACCATTACGGCAGTGGAACTTACACCGGAAGGAACAGGATACAGAGCAAAGACAAGGTTCGCAAAATTCTATAACTTGCCTGAACTAATGGCGATGTTCAAGGAGATAGCGGACATTAAGACAGCGGATATGTTGAACCTGCCAGTACCGGAAGCAAAGTACCATAACATTGCAGTAAAGCCGTCAGAAATGCAGAAAGAAATGGTTGCTTCCCTTGCAGAGAGAGCCGAGCAGGTGCGTGGCGGCGGTGTGGATTCAAGCGTAGATAATATGCTGAAAATCACGAATGACGGAAGAAAACTGGCTCTTGACCAGCGTATGCTAAACGATATGCTGCCTGATTTTGAGGGCAGTAAAATCAATGCCTGCGTCGATAACATCTATCGGATATGGAAAGAAAATGCCGACAAAAAATCAGCACAGCTTGTCTTTTGTGACCTTTCCACGCCGAAGAATGACGGCACATTTTCCGTCTATAACGACATCAGGAAGAAGCTGATTGAGAGAGGTATTCCTGAAAGTGAAGTGAAATTCATACACGAAGCTGATACGGATATGAAGAAAAAAGAACTGTTCCAAAAGACCCGCAAGGGAGAAGTCAGGGTGCTTCTTGGCTCTACTCAGAAGATGGGAGCAGGAACGAATGTGCAGGATAAACTTATCGCACTTCACGATGTGGATTGTCCGTGGCGACCTTCAGATTTGGAGCAGCGTTCCGGTAGAATTGTCCGTCAGGGCAATGAAAATCCGCAGGTAGATATTTACCGCTATGTAACAGAGCAGACCTTTGATGCATACCTCTATCAGCTTGTGGAAGGTAAGCAGAAGTTCGCAAGTCAGATTATGACGAGCAAATCTCCGGTCAGGTCGGCAGAGGATATTGATGAAACCGCACTGTCCTATGCGGAGATAAAAATGCTTGCAACAGGCAATCCGTATATCAAAGAAAAGATGGACTTAGACATTCAGGTACAGAAGCTGAAGATGTTAAAATCCAATTTCTTATCAGAGAAATACGGACTGGAGGATAAGGTCATCAAGTTCTACCCACAACAGATTGCTTACTTGAAATCCCGTGTAGAGGGACTTACAAAAGATGTTGAAACAGCAAAATTACACCCGAAACCGATAGATGAGCAGCCGCTTGGAATGATGGTATCGGGTGTTTCTTATTCCGAAAAAGCCGAAGCAGGTCAGGCAATCATCAATGCCTGCAAGTCAATGAACAGTCCCGATGCGATACCACTTGGCGAGTACCGTGGCTTTCAAATGGAACTGTATTTTGATACGGTGCAGCGTAATTATGTTGTGAAATTAAAAGGCGAAACAAGCAGAGATGTACCGCTTGGCGATGATGCTCATGGTAATATCGTGAGAATAGATAACGGCATAGAACGCTTTGAGGAAGCACTTGCTGATACGAAAAACAGCCTTGAAAATACGGAGAAGCAGTATGAAACAGCGAAGCAGGAAATCGAAAAGCCGTTTGCAAAGGAGGACGAATTGAGGCAAAAACTGCCAGACTTGATGAGCTGAATATCCTGCTCAATATGGATAAAAAGGAAAATGAGATTGTCGGCGGAGAGCCTGATGAGGCGAAGTAGTCGGCGGCAGAAAGGAGAAATCGTATGAGAGATAAACAGGAAGGAGGTGGTCGATATGCCATTTATCGCACCTGAGTTAATCATTCAGGCGAAGCAGATGGACTTATTAACCTACCTGAAAAATTATGAACCGTATGAGCTGGTTAAGTTTTCAGGTAACACCTATTGCACCAGAACCCACGATAGTTTGAAGATTTCAAACGGGAAATGGATATGGTGGTCGAGAGGTATCGGTGGCAGGAGTGCTTTGGATTATCTGATTAAGGTCAAAGGTTACAGCTTCCTTGAAGCGGTGGAAACCATTATCGGACACACAGCGATTCAGGCTCCGGTCTATGAAAATCCACAGCCAAAAGAGGAAAATAAACCGCTTCTTCTCCCTGAAAAATGTGCTTCCAACAGAGTGATTACAGAGTATCTTTTCGGGAGAGGAATAGATTTTGAAATCATCAATTACTGTATCTCTAATGACCTTATCTTTGAGAGCCTGCCGTATCACAATGTTGTGTTTGTAGGCTATGACGAGAAGAAAGAGCCGAAATATGCAGCCTACCGTTCCACGAATAAGCGTAGGATTATGGGCGATTGCAGTGGCAGTAAAAAAGATTATTCTTTTCGGCTTGGTAAGGAAAACTTGGAGGAAGTACACCTCTTTGAGTGTGCCATAGACCTGTTATCCTATGCCACGCTTGCGAAGCTGAACGGGCAGGATTGGAAAGAAATGAGCTTTGTTTCGCTGTCCGGGGTTTATTCTCCGGCAAAGAAAATTGAGGACAGTAAAGTGCCGATTGCACTGGAAAAGTATCTTGGCAGTAACCCATCTGTCAGGAAAATCCGTATCCATTTTGACAATGATATAGCGGGCAGAAAGGCAGCACAGACCTTAAAAACCATTCTGCCGGATAAGTATGAAATCGTTGATGAGCCACCAAAAGCAGGTAAGGACTTCAACGATTTTCTTTGTATGCGGATGGGCATTTACAATAAAAAAACACACGAAAGGAATGAAGAACGATGAATGATTCTAAGATTAAAGTTCTCTTGGTAGAACCGGAAAAGTACCCGAAGGAAATTGTAATCGACGACAGTCTGGAAGCAATGCAGGAGGTTGTCGGCGGGGATATTGAGGAATATATGCCCTATGACGATGATGTTGCAATCATCTGTAATGAGGAAGGAAAGATGAGAGGACTTCCGCTTAACCGTGCAGTTTATGTGCAGGACAATGATAAGAAAGAGATGGTAGATATTATCTGCGGCAAGTTCTTTATCTGTTATGCACGCCTGAGAGTGAGAGTTTTCAGAGCTTGCCGGACGATATGATGAAGAAGTATAAGGAACAGTTCAAGTATCCTGAACGCTTTTCTAAGGATGTGGGCGGCAATATCGTGGCTGAACCTTTTAAGCCGAAATCAAAGGATTATGAGAGATAGTAGACTGAGAACGGGGCAACCCGGAGGAGATGTTTATTCTTAGCGAGCAGACCATTTGGATAAACACAGTTTCCCAAACGGTAAAAGGCTCGTGGGTTGCCCCTAATACCCCGTGAGAAAGGAGAACTTGATTTGAGAGAGTTATTACTTATCGCCGCCGGAACACTGTTCGGCAGTTGTCTTGGCGTTACGATGATGTGCTTATTCCAGATTAACAAAGATTGCAGAATAAAGAGAAAGGAAGATACCGATTATGAGAAAGAGAAACATTCAGAAGATTGTACGCTTTAACCGCAAGGAAGCACAGGACTTGGCAGCAAAGGCAAAGAAGGCTTGTCTTTCCGAAGCCGGACTTATCCGTTTACTTATCAGAGGTTACGAGCCGAAAGAGAAACCCGATGACCGCTTCTATGATGTGATGAGGGAACTTTCCTCTATCGGTAATAACATCAATCAGCTTGCGGCTAAAGCAAATACGCTTGGTTTCATTGACGCACCTATGCTGAAGAATGAAGCTGCGAAGTGGAATAAGTTCCAGTCAGAGATTGAGAGGACATATCTTCGTCCAAATCAGAGCGAAATGAAATGGCAGTAACAAAGTTGTGGTCGGTAACAGAAAGGCTCGGTCAGGTCATTGACTATGCGACCAATCCGGAAAAGACTTCTGCAAAAATCAAAAGGGAGTTTTCGCCGGAACAGTATCAGGCTCTTGCAGATGTTATTGCTTATGCAAAGGACGAGGAAAAAACAGAGCGTGAGTTCTATGTTGAGGGTATCAACTGTAATGTAGCGATTGCCCGTGACCAATTCATAACGGTTAAGGAGCAGTACCAAAAGACAGACGGTATCCAAGCCTATCACGGATATTTGAGTTTCAAGGAAACAGATATATCTCCTGAGATGGCACAGAAAATCGGAATGGAATTTGCAAATGAAGTGTGGGGTGAAAGATTTCAGGTCGTTGTGACAACCCACCTGAACACAAAGCACCTGCATTGCCATTTTGTCATCAACTCTATTTCTTTTGTCGATGGCAACATTTGTGGGGAGAGGAAAAAGCGTGGTTCAAATTCCGAAAAGTTGCAGACAGAATTTGTGAGAAGTACGGACTTTACTATGACCCGAATCCGAACCGCAGTAAGCAGTCGGATTATCTGACGATGAAAGAAAAGGCAGGTATGCCGACACGCTATTCGGTTGCAAAAGAAGCCATTGATTATGCTATCGACCATAGCAAGACCCTGAAAGAATTTCAGTTTGCTCTCAAGGAAATGGGATATGCCTATAACCTAAGTCCAAGCCGAAAATACTGGACGGTCATTCCAAAGGGATACGATAAGCCGATACGACTGAAAAATCTCGGAGCAGATTATACCAATGACCGGATTGTAGAGCGTATCAAAGAAAATCGTGACAGATGGGCAGAGATTGAGCCGTTCCAGAGGGCGACTTATAAACCAAGACAGTACCGTATGCAGACCAGAGGCAGAAGCTGAAAAAGAAAGGCGGACTTTATGGCTGTATCTGTATTACTGTTACAGACTCGGTTATCTGCCAAAGTATAAGAAACAGAATAACGCAAGGCTTCATTATCTTTTGAAAGATGATTTGATGAAGCTCGATAAGATTACTGATGAAGTAAGGCTGCTCGGACGAGAAAATATTTCCACGGACGAACAGCTTTTTCATATAAGACTTCCTTAGAGGAGCAGATGAAAAATCTGATTGCCGGAAGAACACATCTCCGAAAAAAGATAAGAACAAATATTGATGATGGTCAGCTTCAGGCGGCAAAAGATGAAATCGCTTCTATCAATGGAGAATTGAAAAAACTCCGACGGGAAGTAAAACTCTGCGAGGATATTGCGGAGAGGTCAAAGGTTATGGAAGAAAACCTTGAGCATATCGAAACAGAGGAACAAAAACAGCAGAGAAAGGAGAAATCACGCTATGAACAACGGTGGTGACGCAGCAGAGCAGGTCGTTAGGCTTTCGCTTGAAGGCTTTGAAGTTGCTGCAAGATTAAGCGGTTCGGCGGCGAAGAATATCGCATTGCTTTTGGTATCGGTTCTGAAGCAGGAACAAAAGACGAAGGGCAAAGCAAGGCTTACCAATATGATTAAGTCAGGCAAGGAGCTGAAAGTCTTTTCCATTCCGCAAAAGGATTTGAAAAAGTTTACCGAACAGGCAAAACGCTATGGCGTTCTTATTGTGTCCTCAGAGATAAGAACACAAAGGGAGAGAACGCTCCGGTAGATATTATTGCAAGAGCAGAGGACGCTTCTAAAATTCAGCGTATCGTTGAAAGATTTGAACTTGGCAAGGTGGATAAGGCTTCGATTGTCAGTGAAGCAGAGAAGGCTATCGCAGACCGTGAAGCGGTTGAGAAAGAAAAGCCGACTAAATCCAAGAGTGAAATCATTATGGAAGAAGCGGTCAGAAATCCAATGCAGAAAGAGGAGCGAGCAAACGCAAACCCCTCAGTCGCCAAAACAGACAAAAGCCCTCTGTCAAGGCAAAACTCAGAGCCGGTAGAAACGCAATCTGATAAGGGTGTTGCAAAGCCAGTGGAAAAGCCATCGGTCAAAGAGAAACTTGACCGTTACAAGGCACAGGCAAAACAGCAAAAAGAAGCAGAGCGTAAAGAGCCGGAGGTTAAGAAAGGCGGCAAGAATCCGCAGCAGAAAAACGGTCAGACGGTACACCGTCAGCCGAAGAAGAAACCCAAAACAAAAGAGAGGTAATTCACTATGACAAATGATTTCAAACCCGCAAAGGCTGGCGGTAATCAGCCAAGATTATCCAAAGAGGAGTATGCAGAAAAGAAGCGAGCAGAAAAAGAAAAAGTCTATCAGATGATTGATGATGCTGCCCGTGAGATTGTGAGTGACCCTGAGAAGTTCAAGAACTTTCTTGATACGCAGAGTCGAATGGACAGATATTCCGCAGCAAATGCTCTCCTTATTTACAGTCAGTATCCGCAGGCGACACAGCTTAAAGATTTTGATGATTGGGGTAAGGACAATGTGAAGATTACCAAAGGGGCAAAGAGTATTTCTATCCTTGAACCAGTGGAATACACAAGAGCAGATGGTTCTCCGGGTATTTCCTACAATGTCAAAAAGGTATTTGATGTTACGCAGACAAATGGAAGAAAAGCTCCGGCAGTATCAGCAAACCGTGACCCGAAAGCACTTATCACGGCAATGCTTGATGTATCTCCGGTGGAGGTTGCGGCAACCGATGAACTTCCGTATCCGAATATGGCAGCTTTCTATAATAATGAAAAGCAGACCTTGTATGTGAAACGTAATGTGGGCGACAGCGTAGCAGTTGCTCAGTGTGTCGCTCAGGAACTTGGACATGCACAGCTTTCCATCAACAGCGAAAGTTACAGCCGCAGGGATATGGGCTTTCAGGCAGTGTGTATCGGATATATGATTTGCAAGAAGTATGGCGTAGATACACAGAATTTTGCAATTAACCGTATTCCGGAGGGACTGGCTTCCAAAGAGCCGAAAGAAATCCGTGCGGAGCTTTCCAAGACACGAAATGCAATGGCAGAAATTCACAGTCATATCTCTGATGAAATGTTCCGCAAGAAGCAGGAGCGTTCAAAGGACTATGAGAGATAACGGAGGGCAGATATGGAAAAAGAAAAACTCTACCACATTGCTTTGGACGATTATGAACACGGTGTTGTCATTCGCTCCTTAAACGATGAGAAAACAAAGTTGATGGAGGAAGGTAAGTCGGCAGACGCAGTAGACGACCTGCTTGTAAAAGTCGGAAATGCCCCATTGAAAAAGTTCAAAGTGATTGAAAGGAAACGCTCAGATGAAGCGAGATAATGACAGGCAGACTGCCATTATTTTATCCATTGTCGGTATCGTTCCGGTTATATGGCTGTCACTTCTGATTGCACCTTCCATAAGCGGAGGATTGCCGGAGATAGCAGCCAATCTTGCGACACTTTTTGATAATCCATTTTCCATAAAATTATGTGGGGACAGCTTAAAAACTGTCCTCATTTTGCTTTTATGCTATGGAATGGGTATCGGGATTTACTTTTCGACAAGAAAGAATTACCGCAGACGAGAAGAACACGGTTCTGCCAAATGGGGCAATGTCAGAGCCATTGATAAAAAGTACCGATAAAAGCCACTATCAGAAAATAAGCTGATGACTCAGAATGTGTGCATTGGACTTAATGCCAAGAAGCACAGACGAAATCTGAATACGCTTGTGTGCGGTGGCTCCGGTGCAGGTAAGACGAGGTTTTATGCAAAGCCTAATATTATGAATGCTGCCAGAAACAGCTATGTGATATTAGACCCGAAAGGGAAATCCTGCGAGATACGGGACGTCTTCTTGAGAAGAAAGGTTACGAAGTGCGTGTGCTTGATTTGATTTCAATGGAGAAAAGCCATTGTTACAATCCGTTTGTATATTTGCAGAACGACAATGATGTGCAGAAGCTCGTAACAAATCTTTCAAGAGTACCACTCCGAAAGGTTCACAGAGCAATGACCCGTTTTGGGATACGGCAGCGTCAATGCTTCTGCTTGCACTTGTATTTTATCTGCACTATGAAGCACCGCCGGAAGAACAGAATTTTGCAATGGTAATGGAAATGTTAAGAGCCGGGGCGATTGAGGACGAGGACGACCCAAGTCCTTCTCCGCTTGATAATCTGTTTTCAGATTTGATGATAGATAACCCTGACCACATTGCTTTGAAGTATTACCACTCTTATCATTCCGGCTCTTCCAAAACATTAAAATCCATACAGATAACCCTTGCAGCAAGGCTTGAAAAGTTTAACTTGGAAAGTCTTGCTGCTCTTACTTCTGCCGATGAACTGGATTTACAGTCACTCGGAGAGAAAAAGGTGGCACTGTTTGCACTGATACCGGATAACGACTCCAGTTTCAACTTCTTGGTATCCATTCTTTACACACAGCTCTTTCAGCAGTTGTTTTATGCAGCCGACCATATCCACGGCGGCTGTCTGCCGATGCCTGTTCATTTTATGATGGACGAATTTGCCAATGTTTCACTGCCGGACGACTTCGACAAGATACTGTCGGTTATGCGTTCCCGTGGTGTATCGGTAAGCATCATCTTACAGAACTTGGCACAGCTTAAAGCCTTGTTTGAAAAACAGTGGGAGAGCATTGTAGGTAACTGCGATGAATTTCTTTACCTCGGTGGAAATGAGCAGTCAACCCATAAATATGTGTCGGAGCTGTTGGGCAAGGAAACCATTGATACCAACACGTTCGGAAAAAGTACCGGAAGAAGCGGTAACTATTCCACCAACTATCAGATAAGCGGCAGAGAGTTACTTACCCCTGATGAGGTGCGTATGCTCGATAATCAGTACGCTATTTTGTTTATCCGTGGGGAAAGACCCATTATGGATTTCAAATATGACATTATGAAACACCCGAATGTGGCACTTACCACAGACGGAAAGGCGAGTCCTTATAAGCACGGAGAAGTCACAAAAGATATTGCTTCGATTGCCATTTGGGACATTGACCCTGCAACACTTCCTGAAAAGGAAATGGAAGAAACGAACTGGGAACTTCTTTCCGATGAGGAGATGGAAGCTCTGTTCATAAACAATCAAACAAATTAAATTTTGGAGGTATTCAACTATGACTATTTTTAAGAAAAAAGCAACTGACATTCAGGAAACAAAGAAACTGCCTATGACCGGAAAGGTTAAGAAAGGCTTCCGTGCTTACTGCACAATGGTCATTGTCGGTGCGTTGGCACTTGGAATGACAACGACTGCATTTGCAGCGAATGACCCGCTTACCGTAGTCAATAATCTGTCCGATTTTATCTTCGGACTTATCCGTGCATCGGTATGATTTTACTTGGCTTTGGTATCGTGCAGGTCGGTCTTTCACTCAAATCTCACGACCCTTCTCAGAGAGCCAATGGCTTCCTGACTCTTGCGGGTGGTGTCATTATCACTTTTGCGAAAGAAATCCTTACTCTTATCACAGGCTAAGATAAGAGTTACACAGTTATCGAGGGGTGTGCCAAGTTAAGGTACACCTCTTAATTGTAAGGAGGTGCTTTGAATGAGTGATAACTGGGTAGTTCAAAATCTTGAAAATGCCCTTGAAACTTGGAATGAAAAACTGTCGGAAATATGGACACTCATCACAACTACACCGCAGAACTTTAAGGGCGGGAATATCTGGAAGGTTATCGTTGACATCAATGGTGCGGTTCAGGCTATCGGGCTTGCCTTACTTGTATTGTTTTTTGTGATAGGTATGGTAAAGACCTGCGGAAGTTTTACAGATGCGAAGAAACCGGAACACGCACTGAAACTCTTTGTTCGTTTTGCATTGGCGAAAGGTGTTATCACATACGGAATGGAGCTTATGCTTGCTTTATTTAATATCGTGCAAGGGACAATTTCAACCATTATGAATGCTGCCGGATTTGGAACTCCGGAACAGACGACCTTGCCCGCAGAGATGATAACGACCATAGAGGACTGCGGATTTTTCGAGAGTATTCCCTTGTGGGCGGTAACGCTTATCGGAGGATTATTTATCACGGTGCTGTCGTTTATTCTGATAATGACGGTGTACGGAAGATTTTTCAAGTTGTATATGTACACAGCACTTGCACCGATACCGCTTTCCACATTTGCAGGAGAACCGACACAGAATGTCGGCAAGAGTTTTATCAAGAGCTATTGTGCCGTTCTGCTTGAGGGAGCAGTCATCGTACTTGCTTGTATTATTTTTTCCGTATTTGCTTCATCGCCGCCAGTGGTTAATCCTGACGCAGCAGCAGTTACGCAGGTGTGGGCATATATCGGGGAATTGGTATTTAATATGCTCGTTCTTGTCGGTGCAGTGAAAATGTCTGACCGTATTATCCGAGAGATGATGGGACTTTAAGGAGAGATTTTGAGATGAACCAAAGAGATTGTAAGAAATGTGTTTACTATGGCGGTAAACGGAAGGGCAAAGTCTTTTGCCTGAATGATAAATGCGTGAGGGAGAAAGACCGAAACCGCAGGAAAGGAAACAGATATGGAAGTAAAAATTAACCGAGAAATCAGAAATTATACAGAGTCAATGTTTTTTGGACTGTCGCTCAGACAGTTCATTTTTTCTGTTCTCGCTTGTGGCGTTGCAGTAGGACTGTATTTCTTGCTCAGACCGTATGTTGGCACGGAAACCGTATCGTGGGTGTGCATTTTGGGTGCTGCTCCGTTTGCGGCACTTGGTTTTGTGAAGTACAACGGTATGACCGCAGAAAAAGCAATTTATGCGTGGATAAAGTCGGAGTTTTTAATGCCGAAGAAGTTGGTATTTCACTCCACCAATGTTTATTACGAACTGATGAAGCCAAGCATTGAACAGAAGCAGAAGGAGGTATTGAAGTCAAATGATTAAGACTCTTACGAACCTGTTTAAGCAGGATAAAGAAAAATTTGTTGTACCGAAAGGGGTGCAGGACGTGATTCCCGTGGCAGCTATCTTTGATGATGGCATTTTCAAAGTGGGAAAGGATAAATATTCAAAGACCTACCGCTTTACGGATATTAACTATGCAGTGGCGAGCCGTGAGGATAAGGAAGCGATGTTCCTTGAATATTCCGAACTTCTGAACTCTCTTGACAGTGGTGCAACGACAAAAATCACAATCAATAATCGTCGGCTCAACAGACTGGATTTTGAGCAGACAATCCTTATTCCGACAACCGGAGATAATCTGGACGAGTATCGAGAGGAATACAACAAAATGCTTCTTGATAAGGCAACGGGTGCAAACTCCATTGTTCAGGATAAGTATATTACCATTTCCATCAACAAAAAGAGTGTGGAGGACGCAAGAACTTATTTTGCCCGTGTCGGTGCAGATTTGATTGCTCACTTCGGCAGGCTTGGAAGTAAGTGTGTGGAACTGGAAACAGACGAAAGACTTCGTATTTTCCACGACTTCTATCGTGTGGGAGAAGAAAGCTCTTTCCACTTTGATATTAAGGAAACAAGAAAAAAGGGACACGATTTTAAGGATTATATCTGCCCCGACACAATGGAATTTGAAAAGGACTATTTCAAGATGGGAAACCGTTATGGAAGAGTCCTTTTTCTTCGTGAATATGCGTCCTATATCAAAGACAGTATGGTAGCGGAACTTACGGATATGAACAGAAATCTGATGATGTCTATTGATATTGTTCCTGTTCCGACTGATGAAGCAGTAAAGGAAGCAGAAAACCGTCTGCTTGGTGTGGAAACCAATATTACAAACTGGCAGCGTAGGCAGAATGCCAATAACAACTTCTCTGCAACTGTTCCGTATGATATGGAGCAGCAGAAGAAAGAAATGAAAGAGTTCCTCGATGACCTTACGACCCGTGACCAGAGAATGATGTTCGCTGTTATCACAATGGTTATTACAGCAGACAGTAAGGAACAGCTTGAGAATGATACGGAAGCATTGCTTACCACAGCAAGAAAACATCTTTGCCAGTTTGCAACACTGAGATTTCAGCAGGTAGATGGACTCAACACGGTAATGCCGTTTGGAACAAGAAAGATTGATGCGTTCAGAACACTTACAACGGAGAGTCTTTCGGTATTTATCCCATTCAGGGTGCAGGATATTTTCCACGAGAACGGTATCTATTACGGTCAGAATGTTATCAGCAAAAATATGATTATCGCAGACCGTAAGCAGCTTTTGAATGGTAACTCCTTTATTCTCGGTGTATCCGGTGGCGGTAAGTCATTTGCGGCAAAGGGAGAAATCATCAATCAGGTGCTTTCTTCAGATGCGGATATTATCATCATCGACCCTGAACGAGAGTATTCACAGCTTGTCAATGCGATGGGCGGAGAAGTAATCAATATTTCTGCTACTTCCGACAATCACATCAATGCAATGGATATGAATAAGGATTACGGCGACGGTGCAAACCCTGTCATTTTGAAATCTGAGTTCATTATGTCCCTTTGTGAACAGCTCATCGGCGGAACAATCTCGGAGCAAAGCAGAAGTCTATCATTGACCGTTGCACGGCAAGCGTGTACCGCAGTTATCAGCAGAATGACTATCAGGGACATATACCGACCTTGCAGGATTTCAGGGCAGAACTTTTGCAGCAGGACGAACCGGAAGCAAAGGAACTGGCACTTGCTATTGAGCTTTTTACGCATGGTTCTCTGAACACTTTTGCAAAGCAGACGAATGTGGATACCAATAACCGCCTTATCTGCTATGACATTCTTGACTTGGGTAAACAGCTTATGCCGATTGGTATGCTTGTTGTCCTTGACTCTATCCTGAACCGTATCACACAGAACCGTGCAAAGGGTAAGAATACCTTTATCTTCATTGATGAGATTTATCTTCTGTTCCAGCACGAATATTCTGCAAACTTCCTCTTTACCTTGTGGAAGCGTGTGAGAAAATACGGTGCATACGCAAGTGGAATTACCCAGAACGTCGATGACCTTTTGCAGAGCCACACAGCGAGAACAATGCTTGCAAACTCAGAGTTTATCATTATGCTGAATCAGGCTTCCACAGACAGGCTTGAGCTTGCAAAACTTCTGAATATTTCCGACCTTCAGATGTCCTATATCACGAATGTGGAAGCAGGACACGGACTTATCAAGGTGGGAAGTTCTCTTGTACCGTTTGCAAACAAATTCCCTAAGAACACGAAACTTTATAAACTGATGACGACCAAGCCGGGCGAAGCATAAGGAGGGATTTATAATGTCTAAAATTCAATTTCGCAATGCTGCACACAGAGATTTTGTATTGGAAAATCTGGATAAGTGTAAAGTCAATGACTGCTATCACAGAGCATTTTTCTATGTGATGGGTATTTCAGAAGAAACGAGAATGAACATCGGAAAGATGTTTGATTTCAAGAGGGACTGTATCATACCGGAAGGTATGCACGGCGGTTGGCAGACAAGTGGCACAGTCAAGGTCTGCCACCTTGCCTTTAATCTCTGGAATGGATTTACGGAAGAAGGCAGGGAAATCTCTATACACCGGAGGAACTGTTCTGTTGCGGATATGCTCCGTATTTTATGGAGGGTATCAAGTTGAGGTATCCGGAGTATTGCAGAGATTTGACTCCACCTAAGAGAAACGATATGGAAAGGTAAGAGAAAATGAGCAGAAAAATCTATATTATTATTGCGGTGGTGTTTACGGTAGTGTTGTCTGTAAGCACCTTCTTTATTATCCGTAATCACATTGACTCTGCCAAGCAGAATGAAGTCTATGATAACCTTGCGGAGATTGTGGAGGACGAGCCGCCAAAGGAAAATGAGGGCGTGACGTTTTCGGAAGATAAGGACTATCTTGCGGAATATCTTGAACTCTATCGGCAGAATGAGGATATGGTGGGTTGGATAAAGGTTGAGGATACCAATATCAACTATCCGGTCGTGCAGTCTGTAAATGAGCCGAACTTCTACCTGAAGCACAAGTTTGATAAGACCTATTCTGCTTATGGCTGTCCATATGTGCAGGAAAATTGTGATGTGCAGAAACCTTCAGACAACATCATTATTTACGGACACCACATGAATGACGGTTCTATGTTTACGGGACTGATGAAGTACAGAAATAAAAGCTTTTGGGAAGAACATAAGGATATTACTTTTGATACACTGACGGACAGACACCAGTATGAAGTGATTGCAGTCTTTAAGACGGTTGTTTATACAAACAGCTCCGATAGCTTTAAGTATTATGAGTTTACGGACGCAGAAAATGCGACAGAGTTTGATGCGTATGTTGCTAAGTGCAAGGAACTTTCTCTGTATGATACCGGAGTATCGGCAGAGTATGGCGACAGGCTGATTTCTCTTTCTACTTGTGAATATTCAAGAAGCAATGGCAGGCTTGTTGTTGTCGCTAAGAGAGTGGATTAAACCCCACTCTCTATTATTTTCGAGAAAGGAGGAAACCGATGGCTGATATAAAAACAAGAGATACAAGCAAAGGTACAATCAAGACCATAAATAAGGCAGCAGTTGCCACGGAGCGAATGAAGAAAGCCTATGTGATGACGAAAGATAAGGCAGAACATTCCACCAACGCTTCGGAAAATTCCGCAGAGGAATATGCTTCCGATAAAATCGAAGCGGCAACGGATAGGACTGTTCACGAAACGGCATACCGTGCGGATAAAGTCGGCAGATGGGGTGTGCGTGAAACAAGACAGAATTATCAGAAAGCCAAAAGGGGAATTGAGAATTTCAAGACCAAGCGTGCAGAGAAGCAGCTTCAAAAACAATCGGTCAATCCTGTCGGAAAACAGAGCATCCGAACTCTGGAGCGTACGGAGAAAACAATTAAACAGTCTGCAAGGTCGGCAGGAAATACGACAGTCAAGACCGTATCGAAAGGTGCAACCAATACTGTTCAAAGGTCGGTTAAGACTGCTGAACAAACGGCAAAGACTTCTATTAAGACCACAAAAGAAGCTGCCGTTATAGCACAGAAAACAGCAAAAACAACAGCCAAAGCAACACAGAAAGCGGCTCAGGCGGCAAAGAAAGCGGCGAAAGCCACAGCAGATACCGTCAAAGCGACAGCGAAAGCTACTGTTGCGACAGTCAAAGCGATTATTGCAGGGACAAAAGCACTTGTAGCAGCAATCGCAGCAGGCGGTTGGATAGCGGTGCTGATTATTATGATTGTCGTATTGTTTGGTGCTGCCGTAGCAATGTTTGGAGGAGGAAGTGACAGTAATTCCTATACTCCGGTAAGTGCAGAGGTAGAAGCCTATGAACCTATCATACAGAAGTATGCCAAGGAGTACGGCATTCCTGAGTATGTAGAACTTATCAAGGCGGTTATGATGCAGGAAAGCGGCGGCAGAGGACTTGACCCTATGCAGGCAGCAGAAGGAAGTTTCAATACGAAGTATCCGCACGAACCTAATGGAATTAAAGACCCTGAATATTCTATCCAGTGTGGTGTTCAGGAATTGAAAGCGGCTCTTACCTCGGCAGAGGTGGAAAGTCCGATTGATATGGAGCATATCAAACTTGCTTGCAAGGCTACAACTTCGGTAATGGATATATTTCTTGGGCAAAAACGAATTACGGCGGTTATTCTTATGCCAATGCAGTGGAGTTTTCCACTCAGCAGGCACAAAGGCTTGGTTGGGACAGTTATGGAGATACCCAATATCCGGCTCACGTTCTGAGGTACTATCCGTATGGGCGAGCCTTTACTGCCGGAGGTAATCAGGCGATTGTTGAGGTTGCCTTGACACAGCTAGGCAATCAGGGCGGACAACCTTACTGGAGTTGGTACGGCTTTAACAGTCGAGTGGAATGGTGTGCCTGCTTCGTATCTTGGTGTGCTGACCAATGCGGGTATATTGAAAGCGGACTTGTTCCGAAATTTGCAGGTTGCGTGGATGGTGCAAACTGGTTTAAGTCAAATGGGAAATGGCAAGACCGCACTTATGAACCAAAGGTAGGAGATATTATCTTCTTTGATTGGGAAGGCGACGGTACAACAGACCACGTTGGTATCGTAGAGAAGTGTGAGAATGGCACAGTTTATACCGTAGAGGGCAACTCAGGCGACGCCTGCAAGCAAAGACAGTACGCAGTCGGAAGCAGCAATATCTATGGATACGGTATTCCGGCATATTAAAAATTCCAGACGGTGTCTGGAAAATTGAAAAGATGGCTGCTCAGTTGAGTAGCATCGGGTACATTATGAGAAATCAGTTGTTTCTCTGTTATTCAGGAAAATATGGTGTGTGTGATAAGTGAAGCTGAAAAGCATATCGGCATTTTCTTTGCTGCCGTCTAAAAAGGAAATATCATCGGCAAGGATAAAAAGAATTGCTAACAGCTTCTTGATATATCCAGTGTAGCAGGCATAATCTACATAGATGTTGGCGATATATCCCTCGGCAAATTCTATCAGGTCAGCGTCAATTTCAAAGCTATTGGATAGTTCGTAAACGGTTTTGATAAATTTATCCTTGTCAGCAATTCGCTCTTTACTTGGAACACTTCTGCGGTTCTTCTGTATAAATTTAAAAAAATCATCAGCTTCCGTAAAGTCGGGAGTGACTGAGCTGTCAGTTCCCAAATCTGTTTTGTAATCCTCAAATTTCTCTTTTTCAAACCGATTACTGAATATTATCTTTTGTTCGTCCATTCCTTTTACCCCTAAGTTTATTCTATGGAGATTGTTTAACTTGGCTCTTGGGTTGTGATTTGTCTTTCGCCATTAACAATCGTGAATTACTACTTTTATAGTATAACATAAAAATAGTTGGGAATCATCACTAATAGTTGGTTTGACTTCCTTTGGGTGCGTGTGATTTGAAATTGACTTAACCTATACTATTAGTTATGGAAACACACTGAGGGAGGTGATGTGATGAAGCTCGATACAATCGGCAAGAATATAAGAAAGTTCCGACTTGCAAGGAAATTACGCCAAGAAGATTTGGCTGAGAAAACAGATTTGACAACAAATTATATTGGTATGGTTGAGCGTGGAGAGAAAATTCCGTCACTCGAAACTTTCATAAAGATAGTAAATGCTTTAGGTGTATCATCGGATATGGTTCTTACAGATGTTCTGGAAACGGGATATACAGTCAAGAACTCAATGCTGAATGAGAAGCTTGAAAAACTTGTTCCTGAAGATAGAAACAGAATTTATGAAGTCATAGATACACTTGTGAAGCAGTCAAAGCAAATACTTCCATAAAACACAGAAGTTCGTCCTAATCGACGAGCTTTCTTTTTTCAGTATAAAAAATTTCTGCTATCGACAAATTTTTCGGGACTTCGACAGAGAGAATATGCTATAACAACAACTGTCAGTGATAGACACATACTAATAGACATAGGAGGAAGTAGAAGTGAACGACATTTTCAGACAAATAGCAAAAGAAAATGGAACAACCGAAAAAGCAGTAAAAGAGGAAATGCAGTTTGCCATTCGGGAAGCAATGAAAAGTGCTGAACCAGAAGCAATAGCTTTTTGGAAAGCAGTTGCACCGGACGGAAAAGAGCCGCCGATAGAAAAGGTCATAGCAATGATTGCATTGAATGTTAATAATAGAATGTATAATTGAGGTGCTTCGGCATCTCATTTTTATTATTCTTTAGAAGAGTTGCATTAGGTGTTTGCAAAAAGTGACACCTTAGTGTCTGAAAGGTTACATTTCTGCCTGAAATCTTGAAATGCCTGAAAATTTAATATATAATGTTAAATGACTAACTGTAACGAAGAAGAATTATAAGATGAAGAGGTGTTACTGATGAAGATATGCTATAACAAACTTCAAAAACTTATGATTGACAATCAAATGAAAAGACAGGATTTAATGCGTGCAGCCGAAATTACATCATACGCTGCAACGAAGATAAATAAGAATGAGCCGGTATCTCTTGAAGTACTGATGAGGATATGTCAGGTGTTTCACTGCGACATCGGAGATATATGCGAAGTTATTTTAGATGAAGATTAAAACACGGAGGTAATTATAGATGGCAAGGGCTGCTAAACCAAAGAAAGAAATATCAATGGAAGAAGCACTTTGGAAAAGTCTGATAAACTGAGAGGTTCTGTTGAGCCTGCGGAGTATAAGCACGTTGTTCTGAGTTTATTCTTCCTTAAATTTGCCAGTGACAAGTTTGAGGAATGCCGTAATAAGATTATTGCTACACACGGCGAAAAGTATGCGGATATGAAACCGTTTTATACTCAGGAAAATGTATTCTATCTGCCTGAAGAAAGCCGTTGGAAGTACATTATTGAAAATGCAAAGCAGGACGATATTGCCCTGAAGATAGATACAGCACTTTATACGATTGAAAAGAACAACCCGGCACTGAAAGGTGCTTTGCCGGATAACTATTACTCCCGCTTACATATTGATACGGCAAAGTTGGCTTCTTTGCTTGATGAAATCAATCGTATCAATACAGATGATAAAGAGAACGACATTATAGGTCGTGTATATGAGTATTTCCTTAGTAAGTTTGCTCTTGCAGAAGGAAAAGGTAAAGGAGAGTTCTACACACCAAAGTGTATTGTAAATCTGATTGCCGAAATGCTTGAGCCTTACGATGGAATACTTTATGACCCTTGTTGCGGTTCGGGCGGCATGTTTGTGCAGTCCATCAAGTTCGTAGAAGCACATAGCGGTAATAAAAAGAAAGTGTCTATTTACGGTCAGGAATACACAAATACCACTTTCAAACTGGCAAAAATGAACTTAGCTATCCGTGGTATTTCTGCAAATCTTGGAGAGATGGCAGCCAATACATTTACCAACGACCAACACAAAGACCTTAAAGCAGATTTCATTATGCAAACCCACCTTCAATCAGAAGCAGTGGAGAGCCGAGAATGAGCTTGTAGACGACCCTCGTTGGAATGGATATGAAGTTCCACCAACAAGCAACGCAAACTATGGTTGGATACTGAATATTGTTTCTAAACTTTCACAAAACGGTGTGGCAGGTTTTCTGCTTGCCAATGGTGCATTATCTGATGATGGTACAGAGCTGAAAATCAGGCAGCAGCTTATAGAAAATCACTTGGTAGAAGCGATTATTATTCTTCCGAGAAACCTTTTCTACACCACTGACATCAGCGTTACCCTTTGGGTACTCAATAAGAATAAAAAGGCTCGTGTTGTGGAACAGAACGGAAGCTCAAACGCTATCGTGACCGAGAAGATGAAATACTCTTTATGGATTTACGACAGATGGGCAGTCCTTATGAGAAGAAGTACATTGAATTGACAGAGGAGGATAGAGCCAAAGTTACAAGTGTATATCATAACTGGCAGCAGGAAGGCTATGAGGAAACTTATGAGAATGTACCAGAGTTTTGTTATTCTGCTTCTTTTGATGAAGTAAAGGAAAAAGGATTTACTCTTGTGCCGAGCAGATATATTGAGTTTGTTAATCGTGATGAGAACATCGACTTTGATACAAAAATGAAGTCATTGCAGGGAGAACTTAAAGAACTTCTTGTTCAAGAGGAAAAATCCAAATCAGATTTGCTTGCTGTATTTAAGGAGTTGGGATATGAAATCGAATTATAAACAGTTGGGGCAATTTATCCGTCAGGTTGATGTTAGAAATTCTGAGGGAAAAGAAGAAAATTTACTTGGTGTTTCTGTTCAAAAGAAATTTATTCCATCTATTGCAAATACAGTTGGAACGGATTTTAAGAAATATAAAGTGGTAAAAAAAGGACAGTTTACATATATTCCAGATACATCAAGACGAGGAGATAAAATAGGGATTGCTCTGTTGGAAGATGATGAGGAAGGACTTGTAAGTAATGTTTATACAGTCTTTGAGATAATAGATGAGAAACAACTTATTCCGGAGTATTTAATGCTTTGGTTTAGCAGACCGGAATTTGATAGGTATGCCCGCTTTAAGTCACACGGAAGTGTACGAGAAGTTATGGATTGGGACGAAATGTGTAAGGTAGAGTTACCAGTTCCGCCCTATGAAAAGCAAAAAGAGATTGTAGACGGATATAAGGCAATTACAGAAAGAATTGCTTTAAAGCAGAAGATAAATGATAATTTACTGGCTACCACACAGGCTATTTATAAGTCGTGGTTTGTTGATTTTGAACCATTCGACAATGTTTGCCCTTCAGATTGGGGAAATGGCTGTGTTGATGATATTGCCGAGTTCTATGATTCAATGCGTAAACCGCTTTCCTCATTAGAACGAGCCGATATGGAACGGATATATCCCTATTATGGAGCAGTCTCCATTGTCGATTATGTCGATGACTTCATTTTTGACGGAGAATATCTACTTCTAAGCGAAGATGGAATTTATGTTGTTGATGAAAATGGTCATCCACTTCTGCAACATATTACTGGAAAGTTTTGGGCAAACAATCACGCTCATATTCTCAAAGGGAAATCCGGTTTCAACGAAGACAGTTTGTATCTGTTTTTGGCAAATACAAATATGGCTCCCATTGTTACTGGTGCAGCACAGCCAAAAATCAATCAAGCTAACCTAAAGAGTTTCTCAATTACGATACCTACCAGCGAAGTAATTGAGAATTTCAACGCTCTTATTCAGCCATTTTTTGACCAAAGACTTTCAAACGAGGCAGAGGTCAACTGGAAAGTCTCAAAGACTTGCTTTTAAGTCGCCTGGTAAACTAAGCCGCTAAATTATCATTTACAATAGAACTCCCATCAGTGGCGGGAGTTAAAACAAGGGACTGCCACTGGTAGTCGTTCTCTTAAAAAATAAAAGGAGAATTGACTATGAAACAGAACCTAATTACAGATGTTATTCAAGGAATGTTGCCTTATTTGAATAACGCACAGACAGAAAGATTGCAAGAAGTGTTGCAGCATACACTTTTTGATTATGAGGTAACAAAGACAGAAAGAGATAAGGAACTTTCAGAACAGAATTTAGTAGAGTCTTTCTTATCGGCAAAGCGTATTGAAGGCTGTTCTGAGAAAACCTTGAAATACTATAATGCAACGATACAATCGATGCTTGATGGCATTGGAAAGGGTATCAAATATATTGTGACCGACGATATTCGTTGGTATTTGACCGAGTATCAGGCTAAGAAAAAATCAAGTAAGGTTACGATAGATAATATAAGACGAATACTTTCCAGCTTTTTCTCTTGGCTTGAGGACGAGGATTATATTTTGAAAAGTCCGGTCAGGCGAATACATAAGGTTAAGACCGGAACGAACATTAAAGAAACTTATTCAGATGAAGCACTTGAATTGATGAGGGATAATTGCACGGAACTTAGGGATTTGGCAATGATTGATATGCTTGCTTCAACGGGTATGCGTGTCGGAGAAATGGTGTTACTAAATCGTGAGGATATAGACTTAACGAAAGAGAATGTGTTGTTTTCGGCAAAGGCGATAAGGAGCGAATAGTATATTTTGATGCAAGAACAAAGATACATTTGCAGAATTACTTGAATAGTCGCAAGGACGATAATCCGGCACTTTTTGTATCATTGCAATCTCCGTACAATCGAATGAATATCGGAGGTATTGAAGTGAGATTACGACAGCTTGGAAAACGATTGGGACTAAATAAGGTACACCCTCACAAATTCAGGCGAACACTTGCGACAATGGCAATAGACAAAGGAATGCCAATAGAGCAGCTTCAGCAGCTCTTGGGACATAAAAGAATAGATACTACATTGCAATATGCAATGGTTAAACAGAGTAATGTGAAAATTGCTCATAGAAAATACATTGGTTAAGGTGGTAGGAATGGAAAAAGGATATAAGATATTAGGCAATTACATTCGACTTGTGGACGAGCGTAATAAGGATTTATCCGTAACAAAGTTGCTCGGCGTAAGTATAAGCAAAAAATTTATTCCCTCAATCGCAAATATTGTAGGAACTGATTTATCGAATTATAAAATAGTTAGAACGGGACAGTTTGCATATGGACCCGTTACTTCACGAAATGGAGAAAAAATCTCTATTGCTTATTTAGATGAAGAAGATTGTATCATTTCAAGCTCTTATACAGTTTTTGAAGTTGAAAATAAAGAGGAACTTGACCCTGAATATCTTATGCTTTGGTTCAGCCGACCAGAATTTGACCGTTATGCAAGATATAAGTCACACGGAAGCGTGAGAGAGATTTTTGATTGGAATGAGCTTTGCATGGTGGAACTTCCAGTACCGGATATTGAAAAGCAGAGAAAAATAGTGAAAGCCTACAAGACACTAACCGATAGAATAGCTTTAAAACAGAAGATAAATGATAATTTAGTGGCTTGATAACTGAGCCAAAGCTGTTGCTTGCAGTTCTTCAAGTAGAGCGATTTCCTTTGTGTTTAAGGTCATTTGCTCAACTATTGCAGCAAGATTCAGTTCTTCAATAAACTCAGACGGAGGAACAACAATTTTTATGTTATCAATGAAGTTCTTACTGAGGTTATCTTGGGCTCCACCATTAGAAAGTCTGCTTATTGCCGCTTGGCTCTGAATTAGTGAGAAGTACAAGTATGCTGCATCAGCTTTTGAATTGCAAATCATACCACAAATAGCTTGGTTGGTCGTTGCTTCAATAGCGAGATAACCAACTTCTCCAGCGGTAACGCCATACATCGCCATTAAAACGGTGTCCTTTGGAAGCAGTTTTGTGGAACTCTCACTCAACCCTAATGGAGTGATGTATTCTTCCGTTTGAAGCGTAATATTATTATGGACTTCGCCTGATTTTACCCAAGAAATCGTTCCGTTCTCCCAATATTCGTTGTTGGTACGAGATGGAGTAGAACCAGATTTTGTTTCTCTACAAAATTCAGATACGGTTTGAATTTCAAAATCATCAGGCAAAGTCAGTCTATCCATTTCTGCTCGGTTAGATTTATCAATGCACCTCTGCCGACATTCTTTTGGATAGAAGCTGTGCCAACCGCCACTAAATTATCATTTACAAGGAGGAACCTATGTCATTAGCAGATATAATTCAGATTATAATCGGAGTATTGTCACTGGTGGCAACAATAGCAGTTTCTTTTTTGATTTATTGGTTGCAATCACGACATG
>ENA-OQCS01000104-OQCS01000104.1-human-gut-metagenome-genome-assembly--contig:-NODE-104-length-39779-cov-5.716811_pt1 | contig 39779 bp, 46 predicted proteins | sample MGYA00242757_ERZ504575 | MGnify/ENA primary metagenome ERZ504575 (study PRJEB26092, sample SAMD00036297) | human gut metagenome | host: Homo sapiens | study: EMG produced TPA metagenomics assembly of... | reverse complement strand
GGAAGCAATAAGGTTATGGTAGATGGTTTTTGAGATTAATAAACGTCGTTGTCTGGCAGAACAGGAGCTTTATCTTGCACACATTAAGAACGAACATGGTATGTCCTATATCGATGAAAGACAATTGTCAAAGATTAAGAATATTCTGACAGAGAAATTTGTAGAACATCAATACCATATTATGGATACGGACTTTAATAATGCGATTCTTTTTCTAAATATTATGATCTGCCGTATGGGAGATGGCTTCTATGTACAGCCAAATGAGCTGGATATCACAGAGAATCTGGGCAAAGAATATGAGATATCCAAAGATATTTTTGAAAAGATTGGAAGAAGATTTTTTATTAAAATTACAGATGAAGAGATCAAGTATTTTGCCTTATATTTAAAAGGCCAGGGGAATAACAGAGATTCCGACACAATCACTCCTGAAATGGATAAATTTATCACAGAAGCATTTGCACAGATTAAAGAAAACTTGGAGTAGATTTTACAGATAATATTAACTTAAGAATCACACTGGCGCTTCATTGTATGTCATTACAGATCAGGATCAAATATGATATGCAGATGAAGAACGACATGCTTGATTATATCAGAGAAACATTTCCAATGGGATATGACATTGGAACATATTTCGCTTTTCTTTTATCACAAAGATATGGAAAGAAAGTCAGCGATGATGAAACGGCGTTATTGGCAGTACATTTTTACAGCAGCTTGATGGAACTTAATTCAAGTGTTGGAAAGATTAAGATTCTTGTGATCTCATCATTGAAGAATAGTATGACATTATTATTAAAGCAATCATTGCTCAGGTGGTTTTCGGACAGAGTATCTACGGTAGATTTTTGCAATCCAATGGATGTAACAGAAGATATGCTGGATGAATATGATATTTTCCTGACAACAGAGAAGGATGAATTCTTTGAAAAGGGACTTGCAATGTATGTAAATGCATTCCCAAATCAGCACGATTATGCAAATATCAAATTAAATTTAGATGGATTTAAAGATATTGAAGATATTGCAAGTATTTTTTACCCAGAATTATTCTATCAGGTAAAATCTTCAACAAAGAAGGAAGTACTTCAAGGTTTGTGTGATAGAGCAACAAAATATTTTGAGATCGAAGATCTTCATTCGCAAGTACAGCAGAGAGAAGAGATTGGAAGTACTTACTTCAGTAAACAGATCGCAGTACCACATCCAATGTATGCAGTCTCTTCGGATACATTTGTATCGGTATGTGTTTCAAAGCAGCCGATCGTATGGGATGAAGAGGATAATCAGGTGAATCTTATCATGCTGATGCATATTGGTAAGAATAATACACAGGCATTTCAGTTATGGGATTATATCTCTAAGATTTTTGCAGATAAGACATTGGTCGAGAAATTAGTAGAAGATCCATCGTATGATAAATTCATTGCACTGATGAAAGAAGCATTGGAAAGTGGATTAAATCAATAAAAAGAAAATATAGTAAAAAGAGGCTCTATCCGCAGCAATAAGGATAGAACCTCTTTTTTGAGTTAAGGATTATATAAGTGAAATAAGTTAAAAATTTATGGATAATAATAATTAAGAATTAATGATCGTAACTAATTCGGCAGCTTTTTCACTTACATTTTCAACAGCTTCAATACTTAATTCGATAACGCTACATGCATTATGATTTGCTTCATAAGCTTGGCCAAATGTAGAAACAAATGCTTTTCTAAGATCAGAACCATAATTTACTTTCAATAAGTTAAATTCTCTTGCCTTCTGAATGATATCAAAAGGAATTCCTGATCCACCATGCATGACAAGTGGAACTGGAGAGATTTTTGAAATCTGCTCTAATAATGGAAGATCTACTTTAGGTTCAATATCAAGTCCGTGAACATTTCCAACTGCAACAGCTAATAAGTCACAACCTGTTTGTGAAACGAAGTCAGCAACCATATCCGGATCTGTTTTTGCATCTGCTTCATTTACGATATCTTCTTCTTTTCCCTGTAAGCATCCAAGTTCAGCTTCTACAGGTACATTATAGAAGTGACAGTATTCTACAGCTCTTTTTACCTCTTCGATATTTTCTTCAAATGGAAGATGAGAAGCATCGATCATAATAGAAGTAAATCCAGCATTTACACAAGCTTTTACATCTTCATATGATTTTCCATGATCTAAGTGAAGACCAATCGGAACATCGCTGTCAGCAAGAGCCTTCTTTGTTAAATATACGATAGCTTCAGGATCAGATAATCTTAAATTATTAGAAGAAATCTGAATGTAACCTGGAAGTTTTGCTTTATTTAATCCTTTTGCAATGGCATAAGTCATCTCAAGGTTTGTAGTGTTAAATGCAGGAAGCATATAATGATGGTCCTGTGCGTATTTCATAAGATCAAAACCGTTTACTATTTTCATTTTTTTGTCGCAGTTTCTATGATATAGATGAAACTGCTTCCTCCTATTCTATAAAGACAATACATTTTACAATTCATAGATAAGCTGTAGCTACCAAGCTTGCCTTCATTATATACAGAAATGTTTTCCTATGAATTTTTTTATTGCGCAAACCATGGTGCAACAATAACGAAATAAATTACATGAAATTTACGCAAAGTATTATGCAGAAATGATGCAGTCAAAAATTAAAAGTGCACAATAAATTGCGTAATATATCATGCAATTCATTCGAGCAGTCTGCGCAAAGTATCATGCAAATGTTTATGAAAAAATACACTTATCACATGCTATACTTTAGTCACATCAAAGATAGCCGAACAAAAAAGGTCAAAAAGAAAAACAACATATAAAGGAGGAAACGTGATGAAAGTAATTGCAGTATCGCATGGAAGCTATTCCAAAGGACTTGTAGACAGTGTGCAGATGCTGGTAGGAGAGCAGGAAAATCTTGTAGCATATGGATTATTTCCAGAACAGACAGTTGCAACATTAACAGAACAATTAGAAAGGGAAGTAAATGATACACCAGAAGGAGAAGAAATCCTTTTCTTAACAGATCTTTCCATGGAAGTCCGTTTAATGCAGTTGTTTCATTAATGAGAAATCATGAGTTCCATCATATTACAGGAATTAATATTCCGCTGGCAGTTGAAGTTATGATGGGAAGATATGCAGACAAGAGTGCTGAAGAAATCTGCAGAGGAATTATGGAAGCTGCGCCAGACACAGTAAATATGTAAATGATTTATTTGATGATGAGGAGGAAGAAGAATGAAGAACATTGTATTAGCAAGAGTTGATGACCGGTTGATTCATGGAGAAGTTGTTTCTGTATGGACTCCAAGTTTAAATGTAAACAGAATCATTGTAGTAGATGATGAAGTTGCAGCAGATAAATTTAATAAACGTGTTATCAAAGCATTAGCTCCAAACGGAGTAAAGGTTAATGTATACGGAACAGAAAAAGGGGCAGACATCTTACAGAGAGATTCCAAAGATCCAAATGAAAGAGTTATGATCCTCACAAAAACACCAATTACTTATGACAGAATGGCAGATATGGGATTAGAACTTAGTGATGTAAATCTTGGTGGTATGGGACTTCGTGGAGAAAGAACTCCATTTATCAAAAATGTAGCGTGTTCTCCAGATGAAATTACATCGATCAAAAATTTAAGGACCAAGGGTGTTCATGTGTATTATCAGTTAGTACCAGAACAGCAGGTAATTGAAGTTGATGGATATTTAAATGAGTAATGTGATTCAAAGGAGGAAAAAAATATGGAAATGACGATTTTACAGGCAGTGTTATGCGGAGTCGTTTACTGGCTTGCAGTTGGTAACTTGCCTTTCGTAGGACTTTGGTCTTTACAAAGACCATTGGTATGTGGAGCAATCACAGGTTTGATCCTTGGACATCCAGTACAGGGTGCAGTGATCGGAGCAACGATCAACTTGGTTTATTTAGGATTTATGTCAGCTGGAGGAAGTATGCCGGCAGATATGGGGCTTGCAGGGGTATTAGGTACAGCATATGCGATCGTTGGTGGACTTGATACAGATACAGCTTTAGCACTTGCAGTACCGATCGGTATCTTAGGAACGATCGTGTGGGCAGGACGTATGACATTTGACTGCTTCTTCGTACATATGGCAGATAAATACATTGAAGAAGAAAAATATAACAAAATCTGGATTGCAAACGTATTGCTTCCACAGATCTTATGCTTCTGTATGACAGCGATTCCTTGTGCCTTGGCAGCATATTTTGGATCTAGCTATATTCAGGGAATCTTAGCGATGTTAAGTGGTAAGTCTTAACAGTATTCCAGATCATCGGTGGATTAATGCCTGCATTAGGAATTGCGATCACATTACAGTATATCTTTAAAGGAGAATCCAAAGTATTCTTATTTATCGGATTCTTATTAGCAGTATATTCTAAGTTACCATTATTAACATTAGGTATCATTGCATTATTAGTAGCAGTTGTATACGTACAGGTAACTTCAGCAGTACAGCCAGCGACAGCAGGCACAGATTATGATGATGAAGATGATGAGGAGGACGATTAAGATGGAAAACAATAAAAAGAAAAGTTTAATCCCGAAGGCCGCCCTGATCAAAGCCTGGCTGATCTGGGAGACATTTCCACAGACATGTTACAACTATGAGAGAATGATGGGACAGGTTGTTGCCCATATGTTCTCAGCGATCATTGGTTTCTTATATAAAGATGACCCTTCAAAACGTAAAGAGGTTATGAAACGTGAGATTGAATTCTTTAACGTACATATCGAATTTGGGTCTTGTATCTTAGGTATGGCAGTCGCATTGGAAGAGCAAAAAGCGATGGGCGAGAATATACCAGGTGAATTTATTACAAACTTAAAGACCTCTTTAATGGGACCTTTAGCTGGTATGGGTGATACGATCTGGCAGGGTGTAGTTATCCCTATCTTATTAGCAGTATGTATCGATTTAACACGTTCCGGAAGTGGAAATGTATGGGGAGCTGTGATCTATGCAGTTGTCATCGTAGTAGCAGCATACGCATTAAGTTACTGGAACTTCATGTTTGGTTACAAAGCCGGAAGTGAAGCGATCATGGACTTCCTTGAAAAAGGAATCCTAAATAAACTGATCAAAGGTGCCTCTATCATGGGTTGTATGGTAATGGGTGGTCTGATTGTTAACTATGTAAAAGCTGTATGTGGATTAAAGATCGTAAGTTCTACAACAACTTACAGCATTCAGACAAACTTCTTAGATCAGGTTTGTCCAAGTATTTTACCATTAGCGGTAACATTATTAGTTTACTATCTGATGAACAAAAAACGTTGGTCTTCCTTAAAGATCATTGGACTGATCGTAGTGATCGGTATCGTTGGTGGTATCACAGGAATCTTAGCATATTAGAAATTACGAGAAGGGAAGCATTTGCTTCCCTTCGATACTAAAAAAGAAAGTGTGGGAGAGCTATGAAAGCAATTATTTTAAATCAGCCAAAAGATTTTTCAATTAAAGAAATCGATAAACCACAGATCAAAGATGATGAAGTATTGATTCGTGTCAAAGCATCTGGAATCTGTACAAATGATGTCAGAGATTTTAATGGAGATTGTAATTACAGTTATCCAAGAATCGGTGGACATGAATATGGTGGAGTGATCGAAGAAATTGGAGCAGCAGTTAATAAAGCACATTTCAAAAAAGGTGATAAAGTTGTTCCATATATCATTGATGATTGTAAAGAATGTTATTATTGCAAACATGGAGATGAAAATATCTGTGAACATCATGCCCATAGTCATATCTTTCATAATCCAGAAGGATTGTCAGGGTACGGTGGATTTGGTGAATTTGTCGTTGCAAAAGCAGATGATCTGTTTGTATATGCCAAAGATACACCATTTGAAAAAATGGCATTTACAGAGCCAGTAGCATGTGTGATCAACAGTATTAACCGCACAGATATTAAATTTGGAGATGATGTTGTAGTGATCGGCGGTGGAACTATGGGATTGTTACATGTCATGTTATTAAGACAGAGAGGTGCAAGAGTTATCCTGAGTGAGCCATTAGCAGAAAGAAGAGAAAAAGCATTATCTCTTGGATGCAGTGATGTGATCGATCCAATGGCAGGAGATGCTGTTGAAGCAGTTAAAGCATTGACTGGCGGCAGGGGGGCGAATTTTGTATTCAATACAACAGCAATTCCTGTGATTGCAGGTCAGGCAGTTGAGATGACAGCTCCAACAGGAACAACGATCATGTTTAGCTCTATTCATCCAAATGAGAAAGTACCAGTAGATATGGGAGCTATCCATTCTTATCAAAAAACGATCACAGGAGCAGTCAGTCCAACCGTTCTTTCATTTCATGAGGCGGTTCAGATGATAGGGAAAGGACTTCTTGATCCAACCGTTTTAACAGAGAAAATCTATGATTATCAGGAATTTGATGAAGCAATCAAAACAGCATCAAGACCAGATACCTATAAAGTAATCTTAAAATTTGGAGAGTAAGTTTATGAAGTATTATATTGGAATTGATATAGGAACTTCTTCTGTCAAACTAACATGCATTGATGAAAATGCGAAGGTAGCAGGAGAAAGCAGTAGGGAATATAAAATTGAAGAGCCAAAGTCTGGATGGAAGGAAATTGATCCGGAAAAATGGATTAAAGGGATGGAAGAAGCGTTTGCTGAATTGTTTGAAACAATTGATTCAAAGAAAGTCGAAGCAATTGGTGTAACCGGACAGATGCATACAGTGATTTTTGTTGATAGAGAAGGAAAATCTATTCGTCCAGCACTGATGTGGAATGATACGAGAACAGCGAATCTCATCCCAAAACTTCGAGAAAAAATTCAAATGATCAATGAAGTTTCTTATATCTCCAATATAATTTCCACAGGAAGTCCAGCAGCAAATCTTTTCTGGCTCTCTCAATATGAGGAAGAGAATTTTGCAAAGATTCATAAATTTCTGATTGGACCAGATTATATCGCATATCGCTTAACAGGAAAGATTCAAACAGACTATTGTGAAGCATCAACGTCATCCCTTTGTGATCTCAAAACAGGTACATGGTCAGAGGAAATAAGACGATTATTTAAATTTCCGAGAGATATTTATCCAGAGATTAAAGGAACATGCGAAGTTTGTGGAACTGTGACAAAACAGTGGCAGGAAAAATTTCATTTCAAACAAGATGTAAAAGTGCTAACAGGAACAGGAGACAACCCAGCGGCAGCCATCGCAACAGGTTGTTTCGCAAAAGGATATCCAGTACTTTCTTTAGGTACATCTGGGGTTTTAATGTATCCAAAAAAGAAAATAAACTTTGAAGTTAAAGGAAAGAATATATTATTTTTCCATGGATGGAAAGGATGTTTTGATTTTGGTACAAGGTGTGGTACAATCAACAGGAAGCAGTCTTGCCTGGTGGGTGAAAAATACGTTACAGGCAGATGATTTTATGGAAGAAACTACAGGCGTTGATCTCAAACATCTAGGAGAGAATGAATTAATGTTTTACCCTCATCTTGTAGGTGACAAAACAATCTATCAAGATCCTGAATTAAGAGGATCCTTTGTAGGGATTGGAACAGACACAACAAGAAAAGAAATGACTATTGCAGTTATGGAAGGAATTGCATTTGCAGTGAAGCAGCTAGTCAGTGTGATGGGAGTGTCTAAGGAAGAGCTGGCAAGATTGAAAGTAACAGGTGGCGGGTCAAAGAATGAAGTCTGGATGCAGATTCTTGCGGATGTATTAAATACGAAGTTGAACAGTTGGAAAGTGGAGCTGGAGCAGGTTATGGAATTGCGCTTTGTGCGGCAGCAGCCGGGGATGAGAATCTATCTATGAATGATCTGATCGAGCAGACAGTAAGTATTAAGAATACATTTATCCCAAGACAATATAACAGAGAGCTTTACGAACAGAAATATCAGAAGTATTTAAGAGTCTATGATGCATTAAAGCATATATATCAAGAATGATCGGAGGAAGCAAAATGAGAACTTGTGATGTTTGTCAAAAAACTTTAGGAGTATTTAATAAATTTCGATACGCAGATGGTTATATTTGCAAGGAATGCTATAAGAAAGCAAGTAATCATTCGCAGAAACTATTGTAAAGAAGAACTTATCTGAGATCAAAGCATTATGCGAAAAGTATGAAGAAACACAGACAGATGAATTTAAGATCACAGAGAAGATTGGTAATTTCCTTTTGATTGATAGAGAAAATCAAAAAATCTGTCTGCCAAATAATCGTATGGTAAAAAAAGAGGCGGTGCTCCCAGAATTTTATGCGATTGAAGACATTGAACAATGCGAGATTGAAGTAGATCCAAAACAGCCGATTGATGAATTGGAACATAAAGCAGAAAAAAGACAAGATGGAACAGTGAATTATCTGAAGGTAAAACTTTGGATCACAGGAAGCAAGAAAATTGCTGAGATTTCGTTAATATCAAATCCTGTAAGGATCAAAAGTTATGCATTCAGACAATCACTCCAATTTGCAAAGAAGATTGAACAAGAGATAAAACGTTTGACATCATGTGAAGGGACAGAAGGAGGCGGTCATGAAGCAATTTGATTTTGTAGTGCAAGCTTCAGTGGGAATTCACGCAAGACCAGCGATGCAGCTGGTAAATATGACGAAGAAGTTTCAAAGTGATATTAAATTGTATTATAATGGAAATAGTGCAAATGCAAAGAATATCGTAAGTGTTTTGATGTTACATGCGAATCAGGGTGCAGAAGTGGTATTTTTAATTAATGGACCGGATGAAGAAGAGGCGTATAAACAGTTGAGAAAGTTTTGTAAAACAAACTTATAAAAAAATAATGATCCAGTAAGACAGATCAAAACAAATCTGCATTACTGGATCATTTTCAGATTATAATACAGGATCTTCGCCGTAAGTCCCCATATGATACGGTCATCATATTCGTAGAATAAAACCTCATATTCCCCACGTGCCCAAGGGTACTCTTTTCCACCAGGTACTTTATCAAATGGAAAGTTATCTGTTGGATACATAGTCACTTTGTTATAATAACATTTCGGTGGGGTGTTCTGAAAGAATGCTAATGGAACAGTGAAAATTTCAGAAACTTCATCATTACTATACTGACCATCATAATTTACTAATTCCCCAAGATAAGGATCAATCCGCAGACCAGCAGGAGATAAAAAGTAATCTAAAGGCCCATATAATTTAATATTAGATTCAGAAATTAGTAATTCTTCACAAGTTTCACGGATTGAAGTCTCCATGGATGTTTCATCATGTTCTCTCCGGCCGCCCGGGAAACAGATCTCCCCAGGCTGTTGTGAGAGTTTATTGGAACGGACTTCAAATAGGATATGGTATCCATCATTTTCCTTGATCAGAGGGATCATAACGGCAGATACCTTGTCCTTTTCTTGTTCAATTCTTTTTGGAATTCGGGTGTTTAAATGTTTGAACATAAAAATCTCCTAGAATCTGAAATCACGTTTTCCTTCATGAATATTTTCGATATATTCGGTAGCTTTCTGCTTGACAACAGGATTTGGAATCTTCTCAAGTTCCTGTTTGATCAATACCTCACCTTTGGCTTTGACTTCATCAGAAGCGTAATCCTCTAAGTATTCTTTTAAAGTCATTAAAGCATTAGGTGCACAGCAGTTTGCGATCTGACCGGATTTGACAAGAGTCATGAAACGATCACCAGTACGTCCTTCACGGTAACATGCTGTACAGAAACTTGGAATATGACCAAGATCCATCAGCCATCCGATGATCTCATCTAAGGTACGGTTATCATTTTTCTCAAACTGTGCAGAGTTATCTTCTGGTTTTTCTTTTTCAGCGTATCCACCGACACTTGTAGAAGAAGCCCCACTGATCTGGGATACTCCGACTTTTAATACACGTTCTCTTGATTCTTGTGTCTCACGATAGATACGATGATTCCTGTATAAGGAACAGCAATACGAAGGATTGCAACGATCTTCTCAAAAATATCATCATTGATTGCATTTTCGAAATCGTCAGGATCGATATCGTCAGCAGGACGGATTCTTGGAACACTGATCGTATGAGGTCCAACACCGAATTTTGCTTCCAGATGTTCTGCATGCATTAACAGACCAGCAAAGTCATAACGATACATATCAAGACCGAATAAAACACCGATACCAACATCATCGATACCAGCTGTCATCGCACGGTCCATAGCTTCTGTATGGTAAGCATAATCATGTTTTGGTCCTGTTGGATGAAGAACTTCATAATTGTCTTTGTGGTAGGTTTCCTGGAATAAAATATATGTTCCGATACCAACATCTTTTAATTTCTTATAATTTTCAACTGTTGTAGCAGCGATATTTACGTTTACACGACGGATCGCACCGTTTTTGTGTTTGATACTGTAAATTGTTTTAATGCTCTCTAATACATATTCAATTGGAATATTCACAGGATCTTCTCCTGTTTCAAGAGCCAGTCTCTTATGTCCCATATCCTGAAGAGCGATAACTTCTTTCTTGATCTCTTCTTGAGTTAATTTCTTTCTGCGAATATGTTTGTTCTTATAATGATAAGGACAGTAAGTACATCCGTTGACACAATAGTTTGCAAGATATAATGGAGCAAACATAACGATACGATTTCCATAGAATTCTTCCTTGATCTTGATCGCAAGATCAAAAACTTTCTGGATCAGTTCTTTATCTTCACATGCAAGAAGTACGGAAGCTTCTCTGTGGGAAATACCTTTTAATTTCTTTGCTTTTTCAATGATAGACAGGATCAGTTCCTTATTGTCTTTGTTGGCATCTGCATAAGCAAGTGTATCTTTGATCTCCTGGTCATTGATAAATTCTTCTGCGATACCAGATTCTGGTCTGTACATAGTTTTCTCCTTCTCCTAAATTAGTTAATACGTAATATTTATTGCATAGGAGATTTTATCGATATTTTCTATGCAATAAAAAAGCATATTCGGAAATGAATATGCCAGATAGTCGAATAAAAGTACGTAAGATCCCCAAGGGAACAGGTACTTTGTAAGCTCAATCTTGGCATCAGGAAATCCTTGGCTTCAGAATGAATATGCACTTATACATCCATTATAAATAAATGAAACAAAAAGTCAATAAAAGAAAAAAAGGGAATGATTAAGATTGTGTTTCCAAGCGTTTCATTGTATAATTTGAGTAATAGGGAAATAGCAATACAATGGGAGAAATAATTGGATATGGAAATACCAAAAGTCGATAGAAAACAAATAGAGAAACTGGCAATAGTTTTAAAGAATTCTCGGATTAAGATATTTGAATATCTTGTGGATGAAGATACACTTGTAGTCTATGATGAAAAATTCCATATCGAGAAAACGATAGCTGGATATATGGACTACATAGACGACAAAAGCAAGATTTATCCAGAAGACCGAGAAAAGGTAAAACAGCTTTATAAGGAAGCAAAAGAAGCAACGATAGAGATCCGTGAGTTTGGGGAAGATGGGGATATTAAATATTCGGTACTCGAGTTTATGAAGATCGTGAATGAAGATGGAAAGCTGACTTTGATAGGAAGTACAAGGGATATCACAGAACAAAGAAAACAAGAGAAGAAGCTCAAAGAAAGAGCGAGGAAAGACTCTTTGACAGGGCTTTATAATCAGGTGTATGGGAAAAAATGTATTAACAAATATCTGAATCATAAGAAGCCTTTCGATTCGTGTGGAATGATCGTATTAGATGTGGATAGTTTTAAGTCGGTGAATGACAATTATGGACATTTATTTGGAGATAAAGTTCTAGTCCGTTTGGCGATGCTGTTGAAAGAAGTATTTAGAGATAACGATAGTATTTTAATGAGAGCTGGCGGGGATGAATTCGTTATTTTTGTAAAAGATATCTTGAACATTGAGTTGGTTAGGAAGAATGTGGAGCTGATGCAGAAGATCAGGGATCTTCAATTCGGGAAGACAGGTTGTACGATCACATGTAGTGCAGGATGCTGTTATCTTCCAGAGAATGTATCAGGTTATACCTATGACCAACTGTTTGAGAATGCGGACATTGCCTTATATAAAGCAAAAGAGCGGGGAAAGAACTGTTATGTTTACTGTGACAGCCTGCAGCATTTTTCATCCATGATCGCTGAACAAGAGAAACAGGAAGAGATGCTGGAAGCAAGATATTTTCAGAATGATATTGTTGCTACAGCTTTTGAAATCTTCGAGAAAACCAACAATTTTGAGGTGGCGATACATTTATTACTGAAAGTGATCGGAGTTCGTCTGGAACTTGATCGTATCACAATCGCGCAGACAGATATCAAGGATCGAGAGATATATTCTGATTATCAATGGAACAGAGAAGGAATTCCGAAAGTTTTAGAGACGGTCAGACATTTTGATAAAGAGGATTTTCTCACAGTATTTAATGATTTTGATGAGAATGGGGTGCTTGTTTTACAGCATGATCATATGCAACGATATTCCGAATCAGCAACGAAGATCCTGATACAGGGAGAGGCAAAGACAATCGTATGTGTTGCAATGTATTGTGAAGGACGTTATACGGGAGCGATCACATATGTTGTGTGTAAGGAGAAGAGAAGCTGGTCAAACGAGATGTTGAAGCAGTTATCCGAAGTAACGAAGATCATCTCTGCACATTTTGCCAAGAATCAGGTGATGAATCATGTCTATCAGGGAGCGATCACACGAATGGAGCATGATACGCTGACAGGTTTGATCTCATTTGGAAGATTTCATGAGGAAGTGGAACGTATCATTCTTGCAAATAAGACAAGTGATTACATGATGATATATATGGATTTTGAAAATTTTAAATATTTTAATTATAAGTATGGATATACTCTAGGAGATCAGGTATTAAAGGATTTTTGCAGTTTCATTATTGGAAAAACAGAAGAAAAACATAATCTGTACTTTACAAGAGTTGTATCGGATCAGTTTTTAATGTTTCGTACAGCTAGCCATGAGAAGGATGAATATCAAGCGATCATTGAAGAAACAGAAAAGATCAATGAAGAATTTATGCTGCGGCAGAAGGAGAAGTTCCCAAAATCCAACGTGGTATTGAGAACAGGAATCTATTATGTGACACCAGAATGCAGGAGCACTTCCTATGCGATCGATGCGGCAAACTATGTGAGACAGAAAGTGAAAGGTGGAGAAAAAGGCAGCGTAAGATTTTATGACGATGAGATGCAGAAACAACGTGAGTTGGAAAATGAGATCGTCAATGATATGAAGGAAGCGATGGAACAAAAACAGTTCAAAGTATATTTTCAGCCCCAATATTCCATAAAAAGTCATGAGATCATAGGTGCGGAAGCATTGGTGCGCTGGGAGAGAGATAACGGAACCGTTTTAAGTCCCAATGCATTTATTCCAGTTTATGAAAATAATGGAAAGATCATAGAACTTGACTTCTATGTCTTTGAGACAGTTGTAGAATTCATTGCAGAGAATCTAAAAGCAGGAAGAGAACAGGTGCCGATATCGATCAATGCATCTAGTCTCCATGCATCTGATCCGCAGACGATCAACACTTATATAAATATTTTGAAGAAATATAGTGTTGATCCAACAATGGTTGAGATTGAACTTACTGAGACAGCAGTTGTGTCTGAATATGAAAGTGTTAGAAAATTATTTGACTCTTTTCAGTTACATGGGATTAAGACAGCGATGGATGATTTTGGAAGTGGATATTCTGTCCTGAATACGATCGTTGATATCCCAGTTGATGTGATCAAGATCGATCGAGGATTTATTACCAGCTGCTTAGAAACAGACCGTGGAATCTATTTCCTGAAACATTTGATCGATATGATTCGGAATCTAGGATATCAGATAATCTGTGAAGGTGTAGAAACAGATGAGCAGATTGAAATATTAAGACAGATCGGCTGTGATGAGATTCAGGGATATTGGTATTCGAAACCATTGTCGATGGAAGACTACAAAGAACTTCTTCAGTCGGAAAAAATTTCCAAGGGGGGGCAAAACACCCAAACAGGCAAAAAGTCCTAAGATATACTTTAGGCAATGAAAATTTGAAAGAGAGGAAAATACAATGAGTGGCAGAAAGAGCCAAGAATTAGAAGGAATTACGTTATTAGGAAACCAGAAAACAAAATACCCAGATGATTATGCACCGGAGGTGTTAGAAACATTTGAGAATAAACATCCAGAGAATGATTATTTTGTCAAATTTAATGCACCAGAATTCACAAGTCTATGTCCGATCACAGGACAGCCGGATTTTGCAACGATTTACATTTCTTATGTGCCAGGAGAGCGCATGGTAGAAAGTAAATCATTAAAATTGTATTTATACAGCTTCCGAAATCATGGAGATTTTCACGAAGACTGCATGAATATCATTATGAAAGATCTGATCAAGCTGATGGATCCAAAATACATTGAAGTATGGGGTAAATTCACTCCAAGAGGAGGAATCTCCATTGATCCATACTGCAACTACGGAAGACCAGGAACAAAATGGGAAGATGTTGCATGGAACAGACTTTCAAATCATGATCTTTATCCAGAGAAGGTGGATAATAGATAAGTAATCACATACGAAAAAAGTAATCACATACGAAAAGGAGGAAAAAGTATGGGAAAGAATTTGAAAAAAGTAATATTTAGTGTTTTATTGCTGGCAGCAGTGATCATTGTATCGCCTAAGGATGCAAAGGCAGCAGGAAAGGTATGGATGGCTGGATTTAATGATAACAGCATTACGATTCAGTGGACTCCACAGAGTTTGAATGGATATAGAGTGGATGGCTATTATCTTGAGGAAATTGGAACTCAGAGAAGCATTTGGCAGGGTTCTGCAAATACAACGCAGGTAACAGTTCAGGCAACAAAAGGATATTCAGGATATATCAGACTGGGATACAGACTTACAAGTCTTGCCACAGGAAAAACATATAACTGGTCAGTTGACAGTGTTTATGTTAACACAACGCCTGCCGATGTAGCGAAGAATAATTTTGGGATCACAGCAGCATACGCTAATATTAAGAAGGTAGCATTTAAGGTTAATAAACCTGAGATGGCAACAGGAGTACAGCTGGAAGTATACAATGCAAAGAATAAAAGAGTACTATCTAAGACATCAACATCTATGGGTTATGAGTCTATGAACGTGTCAAAAAATATGGCGTATAAATATCGTGCAAGATACTACTATACAAACAGAAGCAACAATCAGACATACTATGGAAGATGGAGTAATTATCGCTACTTCGCAATGCCATCTATTTCAGGAAAGACAACAAACAAGAAAAAAGGGATCAAAGTAGTTCTGAAAAAGGGAACGGGAATTAAACAGTATACAGTTTCTGTATCAAAGAAGTCAAATCGATTAAAGTAAAAACAGTCAAGGTTTCTAAAAAGAAGAGCTATTCTTTCCAGATTACAAAAAACGGAAAGAAAAAATTTAAAAAAGGAACATATTATGTTCAGGTGGCTCCAAAAGTTAAATTTGGAAACAAAACATATTCCAGTGACGTATCAACTGTAGCCAGTGCATATGTATATAAATAGGAGATGTAATATGGTTAAATTTTTAAAGAGAACGTTATGTATAGCGTTGTCATTTGCAATGATGACAGGGACTGTACTGGTAGGAGCAAAAACCAAAACAGAAAGTATTCACAGCAAACTTCCTGCGATCACAGCAGTACAAAGAGTAAGAGCAAAACAGACAAAAGCATCTGCAGCGGCAGTGCAGTTAAATGCAACGAATGTTTACACGCTGTCTGATTTTGATACGCTGTCAAATAAATGGCAGGCAAATCAGGAAATGATGTTGTATCGAGGATATAGTGATGCAAATGAATATGTGAAAGTTGGAACAGTTCGTGTAGGAATTGATGGAACGGTTGTTATCCCATATGCAACAAATGTCGCAGGAGTAGATGGTGGACGTTTAAAACTGTGTTATGATGGGAATCCGGCTATGACACTTTCACAGACGAATAATGGGAAAGTGATCTGGGCTGGTGCAGTCAAAGCAGGAACATATGCTTTATACCTTGAAACGGCATGTGAGAATGCAAATACACCAGTGGTTGCAGCATTTGGAGCAGCAGTGATATCAAGCCAGAATAACAGAACTTTTGGCGGGAATAATGTAATCGCAAGTGCAAGTACTGGAGCAACTACATATCAGCAGTTTAAAGTAGCCAAAAGAGGAGTTGCAGCGATCGCAGTTTATAAAGAAAATGCAGCGGGAAATGTTTCTAGTGTTATCTATTCTGTCCAGAAATTAAGTGGAAAGACATGGAAAACTGTAGCAACCGGATTAGCGGGTGTAGCAAAAAATAACTATGTAGTAACAACAGGACTTGCTGCAGGGACTTATCGTGTAGTTGCAAATGCAGCATCTGGAGAAATCCTTTATTTTATCAATGCAAATCAAAAAGCAGCTGACAGTTATGGAACATCTAAGAAAAAAGCAAAAGAGATCAAGCGTAAGAAATCCAAGAAGCAGGTATTCTTGTCTAATGAAAGTACAAGTAAAACACACTGGTATAAGATCAAAGTTAAGAAGACTGGAATGACATATATCGATATCACAGGACTTGGAAATAGAAGCAAGATTTCTGTAACAGTCACAGGAGCAGCAAGATTAAAAAATAAAACAATATCAAAAGGTTTCCGTATCTATGGAAAGGCAAAAAAAGGAACTTACTATATTAAGATCAAAAAAGGATCCAAAGGTACAAGTGGATATCAGGTAAAATACACCAAATAATAATTCCTTCATATTTGTTTATACTTTCTTTAGAAATGTTTAGAAACAGAATATTGAATGAAGAGAGGATCCTGATATAATAAAGACATAGTTTTTCATATATATTTTTAATCCTCTCTTTTTGAAAATAAGTACCGTATCAGCGAGATGTTGATGCGGTATTATTTCGTTTTAATATGTAAAGAAACAAGATTGTATTGTAAAAAAAACGAAAAATCTATTGACGGACCAACATATGGATGATATGATAAACACGCTAGACTTTAGCGTTGGAAGAAGGTCTTTTTTTATGCCTTATTTTAATTAAACAACAAACAAAATGGAGGTGGAAGTTGTGCGCACAAGAGTAACATTAGAATGTACAGAATGTAAACAGCGTAATTACAACATGACAAAGGATAAGAAAACACATCCTGAACGCATGGAAACAAAGAAATACTGCAAATTCTGTAAAACTCACACATTACACAAAGAAACAAAATAATTTCCGGTAATTCCCTTTGAGAGAAAAGGAAGTGAAAACATGGAGAAAACTAACAAAGCAAAGAAACCAAGTTGGTTCAAAGAGTTAAAAGCTGAATTTAACAGAATTATCTGGCCAACGAAAGAAAGAATTGCAAAAGAAACAGCAGTTGTAGTGATCTGTGCTATTATTATCGGAGTCATTGTTGCAGTTCTTGATGTTGGAATCCAGTATGGAATTCAGGCATTGGTTGGATAGAAGTAAGGAGATTTTATGGCAGAGGCAAATTGGTATGTTGTTCACACCTACTCAGGTTATGAGAATAAAGTAAAAGTGGATATTGAGAAAACCATCGAGAACCGTAAGCTTCAGGATGAGATCTTGGAAGTCCGCGTACCACTTGAAGACGTGGTAGAGATGAGAAACGGTGTGAAGAAACAAGTTTCAAGAAAAATGTTCCCAGGTTATGTTCTGATCCACATGATCATGAACGACGACACATGGTATGTGGTTCGTAACACAAGAGGTGTTACAGGATTCGTAGGACCTGGATCAAAACCAGTACCGCTGACTCCTGCAGAGATGAAACCATTAGGAATCCAGATTGGAGGAGAACAGCAAGAAACACCAGCAAGAGAGAAAATTGAACTTGATATCGAAGTTGGTGATATGATCGTTGTGACTTCCGGTGCTTGGGAAGGAACAACAAGTGCGGTTACTGCAATCAATGAAAGCAAACAGACAGTAACTATTGAAGTCGAGATGTTCGGAAGAGCAACTTCAGTAGAAATTGATTTCTTAGATATTAAGAAAGCGTAACGAAGAATAAGAATAGAGAATCTTATTTGAAACAAAGTGGGAGGGCTATCCCGTAATTACCACAATAATCAGGAGGTTAACGATTATGGCAAAGAAAGTAGAAGGTTATATCAAACTTCAGATTCCAGCAGGAAAGGCAACACCAGCACCACCCGTTGGACCAGCACTTGGACAGCACGGAGTAAACATTGTACAGTTTACAAAAGAATTTAACGCAAGAACAGCTGATCAGGGAGACATGATCATCCCTGTAGTAATCACTGTATATCAGGATAGAAGCTTCAGCTTCATCACAAAGACTCCACCAGCAGCAGTTTTATTAAAGAAAGCTTGCAAAATCCAGTCTGGATCAGGAGAACCTAACAGAACTAAAGTAGCTACTATTTCTAAAGCAGATCTTCAGCAGATCGCTGAAACAAAGATGAAAGACTTAAACGCAGCTTCTATCGAAGCAGCAATGAGCATGATCGCCGGTACTGCAAGAAGTATGGGAATCACAGTAGAAGAGTAGTCACAAATTTGAAACGAAAGTGGGAGGGTGAACTCCCGATATTACCACAGGAGGTATTTTAGAATGAAAAAAGGTAAGAGATACGCAGAGCTTACAAAATTAGTGGACAGAACAAACAATTATGATCCACAGGAAGCAGTTGCTTTAGTAAAAAAATTAGCAAACGCTAAATTTGACGAAACAATCGAAGCACATATCCGTCTTGGTGTAGATGGACGTCAGGCAGACCAGCAGATCCGTGGAGCAGTTGTACTTCCACACGGAACTGGTAAAGAAGTTAAAGTTCTTGTATTCGCTAAAGATGCAAAAGCTGAAGAAGCGAAAGCAGCAGGAGCAGAATTCGTAGGAGCAGAAGAATTAATTCCTAAGATCCAGAAAGAAAACTGGTATGACTTCGACGTAGTAGTAGCTACTCCAGACATGATGGGTGTAGTAGGTCGTTTAGGACGTGACTTAGGACCTAAAGGTTTAATGCCTAACCCTAAAGCCGGAACTGTAACAATGGACGTTGCGAATGCCATTAAAGAAATCAAAGCAGGTAAGATCGAATATAGATTAGATAAAGCCAACATCATTCATGTACCAGTTGGAAAAGCTTCTTTCACAGAAGAACAGTTAGCGGACAACTTCCAGACGTTAATCGATGCAATCGTAAAAGCAAAACCTGCAGCAGCAAAAGGTCAGTATTTTAGAAACGTAACAATTACTTCTACAATGGGACCTGGAGTGAAAATTGATACAACAAAATTTGCTTAATATTTAACTTTAAGCGGGGTCAGTCTCATGTAGTCTGACCCCAGATTTATGCAAAATCCTATGTTGCCATATGGGAATTGCATAAAAATAAAAACATTTCAAAAAAAGTAAAAAAACATTTGACATATATATAAATGTCATGTATTATATGTAAAGTATTACTGCCGAAGACAGCAGGTGCCGCAAGGCGCAACGTAGAACAACCTGCCGAGGAGAGTATTAGTGAATATGCTAATTAACACTCTATGTCTGTGCGGATATAGAGTTTTCTTTTTATATGTGCGGTGGTACACAAAATAAATCAAGGAGGTGCACCATTTCAATGGCAAAAGTTGAGTTAAAACAACCAGTAGTAAACGAAATTAAAGAATTACTTACAGATGCTCAGTCAGCAGTATTAGTTTCTTACCGCGGAATCACTGTAGAACAGGATACAGCAATGCGTAAAGAATTAAGAGAAGCTGGTGTAGAATACAAAGTATATAAGAATACAATGATTCGTTTTGCAATTCAGGGAACAGAATTTGAAGCATTAGCTGATGATTTAACAGGACCTACAGCAATCGCTGTTTCTAAAACAGATGCTACAGCTCCTGCAAGAATCCTTGCAAAACACGCTAAGAACATCGAAGTATTAGAAATGAAATCTGGTGTTGTAGAAGGAACATTCTATGACAAAGATGGTATCCAGGTTATCGCAAGCATCCCATCAAGAGACGAATTACTTGCGAAATTCCTTGGAAGCATTCAGTCCCCAATTACAAACTTTGCTCGTGTTATTAAGCAGATCGCTGAAAAAGACGGAGAAGGGGCTGCAGCTGAGTAAGATCAGTTATCAGTAAATTTAAAATATTAGGAGGAAATTATAATGACAACTCAGGAAATTATTGAAGTTATCAAAGGTTTATCAGTATTAGAATTAAACGATTTAGTAAAAGCTTGTGAAGAAGAATTTGGAGTATCTGCAGCAGCAGGTGTTGTAGTAGCAGCAGCTGGAGCTGAAGGTGGAGCAGAAGAAAAAGACGAATTCGACGTAGAATTAACAGAAGTTGGTGGAGCTAAAGTTAAAGTCATCAAAGCTGTTCGTGAAGTAACAGGATTAGGATTAAAAGAAGCTAAAGAATTAGTTGATGGAGCTCCTAAAGTAATTAAAGAAGGTGCATCTAAAGCAGAAGCTGAAGACATCAAAGCTAAATTAGAAGAACAGGGAGCTAAAGTAACTCTTAAATAATTAAGAGATTTACTTACTCGATTGAATTTCTATAAAGTAAATGAAACTGTCACATTGGTGGAAACCGGTGTGGCAGTTTTTTTACTTTATAGGAAGCATAAGAAACTTCGATGGAATTCTCTATAAAATAAAATATTTCTAAGCTTTTATAAGCGTATGTTTGATGATAGAATAGTAGAGTAAAATCATATGAAAGGAGTATTCGACAATTATGAAATTAGTAATTATTGAACCACTAGGTGTGGAAGAAGAGAAATTAATGGAGATTGCACATAAGGCATTGCCAGATTCTGTCGAGATCGTATCTTACCAGACCAAAGTAACCGACACAGAAAGCCTGATCGAACGTGGAAAGGATGCGGACATTATTATGGTTGCAAACCTGCCATTGAATGCTGAAGTCATCAAAGGCTGTAAAAACCTTAAGATGCTGGCGGTAGCATTTACAGGGATCGATCATATTGCGATGGATGCATGTAAAGAACAGGGGATCACAGTATGCAACTGTGCAGGCTATTCAAATGCTGCAGTTTCAGATCTTGTCTTTGGACTTTTGATCTCACTGTATCGAAATATCATTTCCTGCGATCAGGTAGTCCGAGAAGAAGGAACCAAGGATGGTCTGGTTGGATTTGAACTGGAAGGAAAGAAATTCGGTGTGATCGGAACCGGAGCGATCGGAACCAGAGTTGCGAAGATTGCTCAGGCATTTGGATGTGAAGTTTACGCATATTCAAGGACAGTAAAAGACCTTCCAGGAATTCAATTTGTAGGATTAGAAGAACTTTTATATAATTGTGATATCATTTCACTGCATGTACCTTTAAATGAATCAACAAAAGGTTTGATCGGTAAAGATGAAATCGCATTGATGAAACCAGATGCAGTTTTGATCAATACGGCAAGAGGTCCGGTTGTTGATAGTGAAGCATTAGCTGAAGCACTCAATAACGGTAAGATTGCAGGAGCAGCCGTTGATGTCTTTGAGAATGAACCACCGGTATCAAAAGATCATCCACTCTTACATGCAAAGAATCTGATCGCGACACCACACGTTGCATTTGCAACAAAAGAAGCATTGGTAAAACGTGCGATCATTGATTTTGATAATGTGAAATGTTGGATGGAAGGAAAACCAGTCAATGTAATGAATTAAATTTTATAAATAGTCGAATATACATTAAGAGAAACAAGATAAATGGGGAGAAATAAAGTGAAAAAAAGTGATGAAAAAGCTGTGCGTATGTGCGCTTTCAGCTGTTATAGGAATGTTATTGATTCAGATCATGCCCGTATCAGCAGCAAGTAAGACTGGCATGGGAAAGACAACGAATAAGATAAACAAAGCAGGATATAATTTATGGGGCGGATACGATTCACCAGAAGAAGCAGCAACATATGATATTGATTTTTATGATTCTGACACCAATGTAGGTGTTGCTGTTGGCGGAAATATTTCATTAAAATATAATGATTCTTATGATTATGGAGATAATCTGAAATATGACTGGCAGATCGTCAATGGAAATGATCATATTGCGATGGAGGTATCAGCAGATCAGAAGACTGCAAGGATTACAGGAAGATCCATAGGAGATGCAACAGTCCGATTAAATATCATAACAGATGAAGGAACAGAATATCAAAGTATTGAAACAAAAGAAATGCATATCCAGATTTCCAATCCGAGATTAAAGAATAACAAACTTGCAACGGTTCTTTATAACGAAGGAAAAGTTGAATTAGAAGGCAACTCGACGAATGGACAAGAACGCATTATCTATCGAGCAGATAATAACCATAATTTTTATGTATCGGATGATGGGACATTTTATGGATACGCAAAACAAACCAGAAAGATATACGTATATGTAGATGGAACTTGTTTGGAAGCAACTGTAAAATGCACAGATCCACAATATAGAGCCAGTTGTATTCTGAAAAAAGGGCAAAAAGTATCTTACAAAGTATCAGGAGCCAGCGGATATACACCAGTTACATATAAAGTTGGAAATACAAAATATGCATCTGTATCATCAAATGGATTAACAAAAGGAAAAAAATACGGAAGGACAACCTTGACGATCAGTGCTGATAATGCGAGTGTATCTTTTAATATTTATATCTTAAAATCCAAAGTATACAAAGGAGTCAGTAAAGCTCAAGCAATCTGTAAGACAAAACCAAGATACAGTCAGGCAAAACGAATGCGGAAAGGTTATGTAGACTGCAGTTCTTTTGTGTGGAAATCTTATAAACCATATGGTGTGAATTTTGGAAGTAAGAGCTATGCACCAACAGCTGCAGATATTGCTAAATGGTGTGGAAAAAAGAAGAAATTATTAAAACTTTCTACATATAACGGAAGATCAGACAGATTACTTCCGGGAGATCTAATCTTTTACCGTAAACGAAGTGGAAAGAATGGAAGATATAAAAATATCGACCATATCGCCATGTATGTTGGAAATGACACGATCGTACATGCAGATGGAAGCAGTGTGTCTTACAGCTATCCATGGTACCGCAAAGTTGCAGCGATCGCCAGACCAGTAAAATAAAAGAAAAATATAAAGATAAAGAAGTACAAAAGGCAGATAACAAGGATACAAAATTCTTGCTATCTGCCTTTTAGGATGGTACAATATTGATGTAACTGAAATGGGAGCTTAAAAGGTGATACCTTAGCTGAGAGGAAACGAGAGTTTCGACCATGGACTGATACGGATAATGCCGTCGTAGGGATTGGATGCTATGAATACAAGACGAACTGTAAAGCAGCATCACAGGCTTTTTAAAGTTTGTCTTTTTTATCTCAACAAGACAGAATGATGATAAAATAAACAAAACCGAATAAGAGTCTCCCAAAATCTTATATTTTGGAGGTTTTCAATCATGAAGTACACAACACAGATGAACGCAGCAAGACAGGGAATTGTAACGAAAGAGATGGAAGCAGTTGCTGCCTATGAAGGAATTGACGTGAAAGACCTTATGGCAGAAGTTGCAGCTGGAACTATTGTCATCCCTGCAAACAAGAACCACAAGTGTTTAAAGCCATTTGGAATCGGGAATTCTTTGAAGACAAAGATCAATGTAAACCTTGGAACATCCAGAGACTGTCTAAACTTAGATGTTGAGATGGAGAAAGTTAATAAAGCCGTAGAGATGGGTGCAGAAGCTATCATGGATCTTTCTTCTTTTGGACATACTCATGTATTTCGTAAGAAACTTGTCGATGAATGCCCAGCAATCCTTGGTACCGTACCTATTTACGATGCGATTGTTTATTACAATAAAGCATTAAAGGATATCACATCTCGTGAATGGATCGATGTTTTTAAGATGCATGCAGAAGATGGTGTAGATTTTATGACGATCCATTGTGGAATCAACCGAAACACAGCGGAACGTTTTAAGGCAATGAAACGTAAGATGAACATTGTGTCTCGTGGTGGTTCTCTGATCTTTGCATGGATGGAAGCAACAGGCAATGAGAATCCATTCTTCGAATACTATGATGAAATCCTTGATATCTGTAACGAATATGATGTAACGCTAAGCCTTGGCGATGCATGTCGTCCAGGATGCCTTGCTGATGCAAGTGACATTTCACAGATCGAAGAATTAGTAACATTAGGAGAATTAACAGCACGTGCATGGAAGAAGGATGTACAGGTTATGATCGAAGGACCTGGACATATGCCAATGGATCAGATTCAGGCGAATATGAAGATCCAGCAGACGATCTGTCATGGAGCACCATTTTATGTTCTTGGACCTCTGGTAACAGATATTGCACCTGGATATGACCATATCACATCTGCAATTGGTGGAGCAATCGCTGCAGCTTCTGGAGCAAGCTTCTTATGTTATGTAACACCAGCAGAACATCTGCGTCTTCCAAATGTCGATGATGTGAAAGAAGGAATCATGCTTCCAAGATCGCAGCACATGCAGCAGATATTGCCAAAGGTGTAAAAGGCGCTATGGATTGGGATAACCAGATGGCAGCTGCGAGACAGAAACTTGACTGGGAGAAACAGTTCGAACTTGCTCTTGATCCTGAAAAGGCAAGAAGATACCGTGCAGAATCAACACCAGAGAGAGAAGATACATGTACAATGTGTGGAAAGATGTGTTCTGTACGTAATATGAATGCCGTCCTTGCCGGAGAAGATGTGGACGTCATCTAAATAGAATTCAGCATCCAGGCTGGGAATCCTGCCATGCAGGATTCATATCTAAGATCTCCGGCAGAGCCAGATACATATCCTTACGTATCTGAATATATATGAAAGAAGGTACTTAATATTATGAGTAATGAAAGAAGTGGATTCTCGAGCCGTTTAGGGTTCGTTCTTGCAACGGCTGGGTCTGCCGTAGGTCTTGGAAACATCTGGAGATTTCCATATCTTGCAGCCAAGTATGGCGGAGGAACATTTTTATTAACTTATCTGATCCTTACATTAACATTTGGATTTTCACTGATGATCACAGAAGTTGCCCTTGGAAGAAAGGCAGGAACCAGTGCGATCCGTGCATTTGGACACTTTAGCAAGAAGCATACATTTATCGGATATCTTACAACGATCATTCCGTTTATTATCTTCCCGTACTACTGTGTTATCGGTGGATGGGTTACAAAATATGCACTGGTATCGCTTCAGGGAGGGATTCATAATGCCGCCTCTGATACATTCTTTACAGGATTTATCAGCAAATCAGCAGAACCTATGATCTGTGTTCTTGTTTTCCTGATCGCTACAACAGTGGTTGTTGCAGGAGGAGTCAAAGGCGGAGTAGAACGTGTCAGCACGATCATGATGCCAGTTTTGATCGTCTTGTTGATCGGAGTTTCTTTGTTCTGTATCACAAGACCAGGGGCGATGGCTGGAGTTGCATATTATTTAAAACCAAGTTTAAAAGGATTTGGTCCGACAACGATCTTAGCTGCACTTGGACAGTTATTTTATTCGATGTCCCTTGCTATGGGTATTATGATCACATTCGGATCATATATGCCAAAGAAAGCTGACCTTGAGAAATCAGTCACACAGGTTGAGATTTTTGATACAGGGGTTGCTTTCCTTGCAGGACTTATGATCGTACCAGCTGTGTTTGTATTCTCAAACGGAGATTCATCCATGCTTGCAAAAGGTCCATCTTTGATGTTTGTGATGCTTCCAAAAGTATTTAACAGTATGGCTTTTTCAAGTGTTATTGCAGCAGTATTCTTTATTTTAGTGTTACTTGCAGCACTTACCTCTTCCATTTCGCTGCTTGAGACACTCGTAGCAGTTCTGATGGATAAGTTCCATATGAAACGAGGAACTGCATGTATTACAATGTTTATCATTGCTCTGTTACTAGCAGTTCCATCATCTTTAGGATTTGGAGCATGGAGCAATATTACGATTTTAGGATTTGACTTCCTTGATTTCTTTGATTTCATCAGTAACAGTGTATTAATGCCGATCGCAGCATTCTTAACATGTTTATTTGTCGGTTATATCATCAAACCAAAAGTAATTGTTGATGAAGTTGAAAGCTCTGGGGAATTTAAGAGAAAATCACTATTCCTTATTATGGTTAAGTATATTGCACCAATCTGCATTGTTGCGATCTTAGTATTCTCAGTACTTGAAGGATTAGGATTTATTACAGTTTAATACAGAAGATATAGAAACGCACAGATGACTACTTAACATTTTGTGCGTTTCTGTTTTATTAGGAGGAAGTATGATTACAGCAGTGATTTTTGATATGGACGGTGTGATCGCTGATTCAGAATATTTTAATGTCAAAGCAAAGCATCTCATCTTAAAACAAGCAGGTATTGAAGTTGACTGGCATTATCATGATAAGTTTTGGGTACGACACATGAATATATGTGGACAGAGATGAAGAAAGAATTTGAAAGTCTTGATAAAGAAGTTTCATATTATATAGATCAGTGGGTTAAAACCAGAAAAGAGTTGATCAATCAGGAAGGACTAAAGCCGATGCCGGGGGTTGTTGATCTGATCCGTATATTAAAGGAAAAAGGATTTCATCTGGCAGTTGCATCGTCTTCATTGAAAGAAGATATCATGACAAATATGGATACGTTTGGAATTACAGACTGCTTTGAAGCATTTATAAGCGGTTCCGAATGTGAAAACGGAAAGCCGGATCCAGAAATCTTTCAAAAGGCGGCTGAGGCAATTGGACAGAAGGCGGAAAATTGTATCGTGGTCGAAGATTCCGAAGCAGGAGTAAAGGCAGCCAAATCTGCCAAAATGAAATGCATTGGATATGCACCAGAAGGAGCGATCAAACAAGATCTCCATCAGGCAGATACAGTGGTGAAGGAATTTTCAGATAAACTTATAGAATATATTATGGGAAATAAGTAAATAAAAATAGACAGCGTTCTTATGAAAAAGAGCGCTGTCTATTTTTATAAAAACTTTCTCGTAAAAAGATTTACGAATGTAGAGTCGATCGTGGTGGTTTCTGCCAAAGCCTCTTTTTCCTTTTGTCAGTATATAATAGTGACAAAAGTGAAAATGAACAATATAATGAAAAAATGTTCATTTTGTATTGACATAAGAACAAAACAGATATATAATAATGCTAGAAAGAACGAAAGAACATTATAGTGAAATAATGTTCACAACCATGCATTAAAGGAGAAAAAACGTGAAATGTTATAAGCCAGAGAAAGTAAATAAAGATCTGCCAGGAATAATTTTATTAAGCCATGGGCCATTTGCAGTTTCATTAGTTGATACAGCGAAGATGCTGTTTGGTGAGAGTGAGAACATTGCAGCATATTCCTTAGAACCAGGAGATGATATTGACAAATATAGAGAGGCATTTGTAGAAACGATCAATGAATTTCCAGAAGGAAGCATGATCTTGGTCGATCTGTTCGGCGGAACTCCTTGTAATCAGGTAATGCGCCATATTCAGGAGACAGAGAAACCACTGGAAGTTGTCGGAGGAATGAACCTTCCAATGTTAGTGAATGCAGTACTTGCAAGAGAGGGAATGTCAGGAAAAGACTTTAGTTTAGATACAGTAGAGAATGGTAAGAATGGGATTTTCAGAGTTGATACCGAAGGTTTCCTAAGTGACGATGACGATGAAGATGACGAATAAAGAAACTTTTTGAAATGTTGAAGAGTGAAAGGAGAAAAAGCATATGGCAAAGAGTTTAGCAGTAAGAGTGGATGACAGACTGATCCACGGGCAGGTAGTAACACAGTGGGTAAAAGTGTTTAAGGCACAGAAGATTGTCGTAATTGACAATAACGTGGCGAAAGACAAGATGCAGAAAAATGTATTAAAATTCGCAGCACCACCAGAGATCAAAGTAAGTATTTTCTCAGTTGATAAGGCTGTTGAGATCTGGGAGAAGAATCAATTTGGAAACTTAAATGTGTTCGTACTGTTTAAAGATGTAAAACAGATCAAAGAATTAGCAGACAAAGGTGTGAAATTTGATGAGATCACATTAGGTAATATGTCTATTATCGGAGATCGTAAACAGATCTATAAATCTACAGGATTTACAGAAGAAGAGGCACAGACATTATTTGATCTTGAGAAAGATGGTGTGAAATTATATTTCCAGACACAGCCTACAGATAAAAAGGAATCTCTGGATATAGTCAAAAAGACATTTCCAAATGTTCAATAAATATATGAAAAGCTAAGGAGGATGAAAACATGACAATTAGTTTAACACAGGCAATATTGCTTGGACTGTTCTGTGGTATTGCAAAATGCTGTATTCCATATACAGCGGGAGCATTTATGTATAATACGGTCATTTTTAATGCAGTGATCGTTGGAGCGGTTCTTGGTGATATGCCACATGCAATGATGATCGGGGCATCATTACAGCTGATTTATTTAGGCGTTATCGCTGCTGGTGGAAACCAGCCTACAGACCCATGTCTTGCGGCTTACGTTGCAATACCAGTTGCAATGGCATCAGGACTTAACACGAATGCCGCAGTTGCACTTGCAGTTCCAGTAGGGCTTTTAGGAGTTCAGATTTCGAACTTGCTTTATCTGGCGGCAGGGTTCTTTGCACAAAAAGCAGATGTTTATGCAGAAAAAGGTGATGCAAAAGGAATGATCGGATGGTCTATCGTTGGTGTGGGACTTATGAGATTGATATGCTTTGCTTCACTGCTCACAGTTGCATTATACTTCGGAAGTGGTGCACTACAGGGCGTTTTAGATGATATCCCTAAATTTGTAACAAACGGTCTGACAGCTATGGGAGCATGCTTGCCAGCGGTAGTTTTGCAATCATTGCTAACCTGATCTCAAAACCAAAATTTATTCCATTTTTCTTCGCAGGATTTTTCCTGATCCAGTATACAAAGATTGGAACGATTCCACTGTTAATGATGGGAGCATTTATCACATTCCTTTATGTAACATTTACAAAGAATGAATACACAAGCAATGCTAGATATGATGAAGATGAAGATGAGACGAAGACGAGGATGAAGAAGAATTTGAACAGGAAGAAAGAATCCTGTCTAAGAAAGATATCTTAAAATCATATTTGGTCTACTGGTTTACAGCAGAGATCTGTCATAGTTTTGAAAGAATGCAAGCACCAGGATTTTGTGCAGCATTAGTACCAGCATTAAAGAAATTCTATCCAAATAAAGAAGATAAACCACATTATATTGAAGCATTAAAACGTAATATGACATTCTTTAACACAGAAGCTCATTGGGGTGGAGGACCATGTTTAGGACTGACACTTGCTATGGAAGAAAAGAAATCAAGAAATTATGATGCGATTCCAGGTGAAATGATCGTCAATTTAAAAACAGGTTTGATGGGACCTTTAGCAGGTATTGGAGATACGATCTCATGGTCAACATTAATGTATCTGTTTATTGGACTATTCTTACCACTTGCTAAACAGGGAAATCCATTAGGTGGTATTGGACCAATCGTATTATTAACAGTGATCTGTTTTGGAATTGGATATTTCTTAACATCAAAATGTTATACATTTGGATATTCATTTGCAGAAAATATGCTGAAATCTGGATTGATCAATATGATCATCACAGGTGCAAGTATTCTTGGATTATTCATGATGGGTGGACTTGCAGCAACATATGTAACAGTATCAACACCAATCAAATTTGCAACAAGTACATATACAACAACTTTACAGTCTATCCTTAATTCTATCGCACCAGGAATTCTTCCATTGATCGTAGTGCTTTGTATCTGGGGATATTTAGCAAAAGTAAAACGTAATTATTTTGCAGCAACATTAGGAGTTACAATTATTTCTCTGGTTCTGGGATGCATTGGAGTGATTATTTAAAAGGCTGCAAAGCTTTTGATTGACGTCCCTTGCTAATGTTATATATACTATGGTTAAAGATATACAATGACGAGTAATGATAGAAAGGGCAGGGAAGTTGAGGGAAGAACGTTTTATTATCAAAGTAGTTGAAATGCATTATAAACAAGGATTGTCGCAACAAGAAATCGGTAAAAAATTAAATGTATCAAGAACAACGATATCAAGAGCACTGGCGCAGGCTAAGAAACATGGATATGTGCAGATTAAGATTAATTATCCAGAAGATTCAGCAATTAATCTTGAAGGACGATTGGAAGAACGATTTGGTCTGAAGGAAGCTGTGATCGCAAGTTCACTTAATGAGAATGATTTAAAAGAAGAGATCGCATTTTTTGCATCAGACTATCTGCTGAGAACTTTAAAAAACCATATGACAATCGCTCTTACAAGAGGAGTTACACTACAGAATATGGTAGAATTTCTCGGAAAAGATGTGAGACTTAAATTTTTAAAAACGGATGATGTGAATGTTGTACCATTGATGGCAGCAACGAATATATCGGTTTCAATGGATAAGGGATATCGAATGGCTTATTCAAATTATCTGATCGAAGCAGTAGCGAAGATCATTAATGGAAATAGTTATCAGATGCTTGCACCACAATATGTGACATCTCCAGAAGCTAAAAAAGTTTTCATGGAAGAGAAAAGTATCAAAGAAGTGTTTGATCTTGCAAAGAGTGCTGATATTGCAGTAGCTGGTATAGGAACATTAGATCATAACTCAGCTTTGACAAATGCAGAATTTATTCCGATGGAAGAATTTGAGAGATTACAGAAAAAAGGTGGTACAGGAGAAATTCTTTCCCATGTGGTAGATAAAGATGGAAAGCTGGTGAAAGATGAATTTGAAGAACATTTGCTAAGTCTTGATCTTGAAGAATTTAAGAAAATACCAATCCGTGTCGGAGTTGCTTATGGTCTTGACAAGAAAGAGGCAATTCTCGGAGTACTTCGAGGTGGTTATGTGAATGTACTGATCACAGACGAGAAAGTTGCGAATTACCTGATAGAAGAAACAAAATAACTATAAAGATAAAATCCCAGAGAATTTCATTCTTTGGGATTTTTGAAGAAAGGCATAATTATGAAGAAGGTAATAAAGAAAAAACTGGAAGAAACGAAACAACATGCATTTGAAAAGAAAGTTTTGCAGAGAGAAAAAGCAAAAGGAGCACCAAGAGTTGGTGAATTTTATAAGGAAAATGATATTTTGCTGGAAGATATCGATCTTGGACAGATTCGAATAGACATGAAACGTGAAGGTGAGGATATCACAAATAGTGAGATTGTTGAGATAACCAAGATTATACCAGTCAAAGACCATATGATCGAAATCACGATTTATGAAAGAAAAGATCAAGAAGGATCAGATCAGAAAAGAAATGTAATGTTATTTGTTCATGGTGGAGGATTTATCGGCGGTGATGTAAAAACAAAAGGAAATCAATGCCGCTATCTTGCGCAGCAGTCTGGTGCGGTTGTTATCTCACCAGAATATCGTCTGGCACCTGAAACTCCATATCCGGGAGCAGAAGAAGACGTACTTGGAACGATCGACTGGTTAGAAGAAAATGCAGACAGATTCAATATTGATACGGATAAGATGGCGATCATGGGAGAAAGTGCGGGAGGCCATTTAGCGGTTAATGCTTGTCTGAAAGATAAAAAACAAAGGATGAAACTGGTAGTATCTGTGTACGGAGTTATGGATATGAGTGTAGCAGAAGATACACCATATCATTGGGATTACTCATTATACCAGATGGAGGAAGAACAAAAGGATTATATCATGAACCGCCTGTTCCGTTTTAAAGAGTTAAATGATTCTATGAATGATCTGTATTTACAAAATGGAGAATCAACTTTAGATGGAGAAATTTCCCCATTGTTCAGTGAACATCTTGGCTGTTTGCCAAAAGTCTGATGATCGAAGCAGAATTTGATTATTTTAAGATCTGTAATGAAGAATTTGTGAAAAAGTTAGAAGAACAAGGAAAAGATGTTGATGTCATCTATTACGAGGGATTAGACCATGGGTTCTTCGATCGTCTTGGAAGTCTTCCGCAGACCCAAGACTGTATTGATGAGATCGCGGAGTATATCAAAGAAATGTAGGAAACGAAATTCAATAAAAAGCACTTGAAAAGGCAGATGAGAAACATTTTCAGGTGCTTTTTTATTTCTTTTTTTGTGTATTTAAAAATAGTTATTGACATGGTAAATTCTATGTGGTAATATAAGAAAATGTCTTAATGTGGGTTTGTCTGCCCACACTCTATGTAAAATTAAGAATAAGATTGTAAGAAAGATATAGTAAGATAGAGGGTTTCTTACAGTTGATGTAGTATATAACCAGGTTTAGATCAAGAGGTGAAAAACGTCCATGGAAAAGAACAGAATACAGCCAATAAAATCAGGTACAGGGATGCGAATCAGCTATGCCAGACAGGATGACGTCCTTGAAGTACCAAATCTGATCGAAATTCAAAAGGATTCCTATGATTGGTTTTTAAGAGAAGGATTAGCAGAGGTATTTGAAGATATCTCCCCAATCGAAGATTACAGCGATCAGTTAAGCTTGGAATTTGTTGACTATCAATTATGTAAAGATGACGTCAAATATTCAATTGAAGAATGTAAAGAAAGAGATGCAACATACGCTGCACCTTTAAAAGTGAAAGTAAGACTTCATAATAAAGAGACTGATGAAATCAAGCAGCATGAGATTTTTATGGGCGATCTTCCTTTAATGACAGCAACAGGAACATTTATCATCAACGGAGCTGAACGTGTTATCGTCAGTCAGTTAGTGCGTTCCCCTGGAATTTATTATGGAATTGCTCATGACAAGATTGGTAAAGAGTTATACTCTTCCACAGTTATTCCAAACCGTGGTGCTTGGCTTGAATATGAAACAGATTCCAATGATGTATTCAATGTACGTGTAGACCGTACAAGAAAAGTGCCTATCACAGTTTTGATCCGTGCATTAGGTATCGGAACAAACGCAGAGATCAAAGAATTATTTGGTGAAGAACCAAAGATCCTTGCAAGTATTGAAAAAGACCCATCTGATAACTATGAAGATGGTCTGTTAGAATTATATAAGAAGATCCGTCCGGGAGAACCATTATCTGTAGATAGTGCGGAAAGCTTGATCAACAGCATGTTCTTCGATCCAAGAAGATATGATCTTGCGAAAGTTGGACGTTACAAATTCAATAAAAAATTAGCATTAAGAAATCGTATCAGTGGATTTATCTTAGCAGAAGATGTTTTAGATCCAACAACTGGAGAAGTATTAGCAGAAGTTGGAACGAATGTGGACATGGAACTTGCAGATAAGATCCAGAACGCAGCCGTAGCAAGTGTTATGATCCAGACAGAAGAAGGTGCTACAAAAATACTTTCCAACATGGAAGTAAATCTTGCTGAATATGTAGATTTCAATCCAGAAGAGATTGGTGTTCATGAAGATGTTTCTATCCTGTATTAGAGAAGATCTTAGAAGAAGGATATGAAGGAGAAGAATTAAAAGAAGCTCTGAAGAAGAATATTCATGAATTGATTCCAAAACATATTACAAAAGAAGATATCTTAGCATCTATCAACTATAATATCCATTTAGAGTATGGAATTGGACATGATGATGATATTGACCACTTAGGAAACCGTCGTATCCGTGCTGTAGGTGAACTGCTTCAGAACCAGTATCGTATCGGTCTTTCAAGATTGGAAAGAGTTGTTCGTGAAAGAATGACAACTCAGGATATTGAATCTATCTCACCACAGTCATTGATCAATATCAAACCAGTAACAGCAGCAGTGAAAGAGTTCTTTGGAAGTTCTCAGTTATCTCAGTTCATGGACCACAACAACCCACTGTCTGAGTTAACACATAAGAGACGTTTATCTGCATTAGGACCAGGTGGTCTGTCTCGTGATCGTGCCGGATTCGAAGTCCGTGACGTACATTACACACATTACGGAAGAATGTGTCCGATCGAGACACCTGAAGGACCTAACATCGGTCTGATTAACTCTCTTGCTACTTATGCGAGAATTAACGAGTATGGATTTATCGAAGCTCCATATCGTGTACTGGATAAATCAGATCCTGAGAATCCAGTTGTTACAGACAAAGTTGTTTATTTAACAGCTGATGAAGAAGATAATTATGTAGTAGCACAGGCGAACGAACCTGTTGATGAAGATGGACATTTCGTAAATACTCATGTATCCGGACGTTTCCGCGAGGATACATCAGAATTTGATAAAGTAAACCTTGACTTAATGGACGTATCTCCAAAGATGGTATTCTCAGTAGCTACATCCATGATCCTTTCCTGGAGAACGATGATGCCAACCGTGCGCTGATGGGATCCAACATGCAGCGTCAGGCAGTACCACTTCTTTCTACAGAAGCTCCTGTTGTTGGAACAGGTATGGAATCCAAGGCTGCATATGACTCTGGAGTCTGCATCACAGCAAGAAATGGCGGAGTCGTAGAAAGATCTACAAGTACAAAGATCGTAGTTCGTAATGATGACGGTCAGAGAGATGAGTACAATGTTATCAAGTTTGCACGAAGCAACCAGGGTAACTGTATGAATCAGCGTCCAATCGTATTTGTAGGAGACAGAGTAGAAAAGGGAGACATCTTAGCAGACGGTGCTTCAACAAGCAACGGAGAGATGGCTCTTGGTAAGAACCATTGATCGGTTTCATGACATGGGAAGGATATAACTACGAGGATGCGGTACTGTTAAGTGAGCGTCTGGTACAGGATGACGTTTACACATCTGTTCATATCGAAGAATATGAAGCAGAAGCCAGAGATACTAAGCTTGGTCAGGAAGAGATCACAAGAGATCTTGCAGGATTAAGTGAAGATGTCTTAAAAGACTTAGATGATAACGGTATCATCCGTATCGGTGCAGAAGTACGTGCCGGTGACATCCTGGTAGGAAAAGTTACTCCTAAGGGAGAAACAGAATTAACAGCTGAAGAGAGACTGTTACGTGCGATCTTCGGTGAGAAAGCAAGAGAAGTCCGTGATACATCTTTAAGAGTGCCACATGGTGCTTATGGAGTTGTTATGGATACGAAGATCTTCACAAGAGAGAATGGAGACGAACTTCCTCCTGGAGTAAACAAGAGCGTTCGTGTATACATTGCTCAGAAGAGAAAGATTTCTGTAGGAGATAAGATGGCTGGTCGACATGGTAACAAGGGTGTAATTTCCCGTATTCTGCCAGTAGAAGATATGCCATACTTACCAAACGGACGTCCATTAGATATCGTACTGAACCATTAGGTGTGCCTTCACGTATGAATATCGGACAGGTGTTAGAGATTCATCTGTCCTTAGCAGCAAAAGTTCTTGGATTTAATGTTGCTACACCAGTATTCAATGGTGCAGACGAGAACGATATCGCAGATACATTAAGAATGGCAAATGACTATGCCAATACATCATGGGAAGAATTTGACGCGAAATGGCGTGATAAAGTTAATGATGATGTAATGGATTACTTATATGAAAACAGAGACCATAGAAAAGAATGGCAGGGTGTACCAATTGATACAACTGGTAAAGTAAGATTAAGAGACGGTCGTACAGGAGAAGAATTTGACAGCCCTGTAACAATCGGATTCATGCATTACCTGAAACTGCATCATCTGGTAGATGACAAGATCCATGCACGTTCTACTGGTCCTTACTCATTAGTAACTCAGCAGCCACTGGGTGGTAAAGCTCAGTTCGGTGGACAGCGTTTCGGAGAGATGGAGGTATGGGCACTGGAAGCTTATGGTGCAGCATACACACTTCAGGAGATCCTGACATTCAAGTCCGATGATGTTGTAGGTCGTGTGAAAGCATACGAAGCAATCATCAAAGGTGATAACATCCCTGAACCAGGTGTTCCAGAATCTTTCAAAGTATTATTAAAAGAATTCCAGTCACTGGCATTAGATGTTAAAATTCTTGACGAGAACGCTGAAGAAGTTGAATTAAGAGAAGATGTTGATGGTGGAGATGCAAATCAGGATCTTGCACCAATGATCGAAGGAGACGGTGTCTTCAACAATTATGAAGAAAGCGAATCTGAACTCGGTGCTTTAGGATATAAACACGGAGACTTATCAGAAGGTGAAGATAACACAATCATGTAGATTGGCGAGCAATTTAGGAAGGAGCAGCTTAAATGATGGAATCAAGCAATGAATATCAAAGCAATAAAATTTCATTTGATGCAATTAAGATCGGGTTGGCTTCCCCAGAAAAGATCCGTGAGTGGTCTAGAGGAGAAGTAAAGAAACCTGAGACGATCAACTATCGAACATTAAAACCTGAAAAAGACGGGCTTTTCTGTGAGAAGATCTTCGGGCCTACAAAGGACTGGGAGTGTCACTGCGGAAAGTACAAAAAAGTTCGCTATAAAGGTGTTGTCTGCGACCGATGCGGTGTTGAAGTAACAAAAGCAAGTGTCCGTCGTGAAAGAATGGGACATATCGAATTAGCAGCTCCAGTATCTCATATCTGGTATTTCAAAGGAATTCCTAGCCGTATGGGTCTGATTCTTGATATTTCACCAAGAACACTGGAAAAGGTTTTATATTTCGCATGCTATATCGTTTTAGATGCTGGAGATACAGATCTTGCATATAAACAGGTATTAACTGAAAAAGAATATAGAGAAGCGTATGAAAAATACGGAGATACATTCCGCGTAGGAATGGGTGCTGAAGCAGTGAAAGAACTGCTTCAGGCCATTGATCTGGAAGCAGAAGCAAAATCCTTACAGGATGAGTTCAAAACTGCGACAGGTCAGAAGAGAGCCAGAATCGTTAAGAGACTGGAAGTTGTGGAAGCATTCTGCAACTCAGAGAATAAACCAGAATGGATGATCCTGGATGCAGTTCCAGTCATCCCTCCAGATATCCGTCCAATGGTTCAGTTAGATGGTGGACGTTTCGCTACATCTGACTTAAATGATCTTTACAGACGTATCATCAACAGAAATAACCGTCTGAAGAGATTATTAGAACTTGGAGCACCAGATATCATCGTAAGAAACGAAAAGAGAATGTTACAGGAAGCAGTTGATGCCCTGATCGATAATGGTAGACGTGGACGTCCAGTTACAGGACCAGGAAACCGTGCATTAAAATCATTATCAGACATGTTAAAAGGTAAACAGGGACGTTTCCGTCAGAACCTGTTAGGAAAACGTGTAGACTACTCTGGACGTTCCGTTATCGTAGTAGGACCAGACTTAAAGATCTTCCAGTGTGGTCTTCCAAAAGAAATGGCGATCGAATTATTCAAGCCATTCGTTATGAAAGAATTAGTTGAGCGTAAATTAGCTCACAACATTAAATCAGCAAAGAAAATGGTTGAAAAACTTCAGCCAGAAGTATGGGATGTCTTAGAAGACGTCATTAAAGAACATCCTGTTATGTTAAACCGTGCACCGACACTGCATAGACTGGGAATTCAGGCATTTGAGCCTATCCTGGTAGAAGGTAAAGCGATTCGTCTGCATCCATTGGTATGTACAGCATACAACGCCGATTTCGATGGTGACCAGATGGCTGTCCATCTTCCATTATCTGTGGAAGCACAGGCAGAGTGTAGATTCCTTCTGTTATCACCAAACAACCTGTTAAAACCATCTGATGGTGGTCCGGTAGCTGTTCCTTCTCAGGATATGGTACTTGGTATCTACTATCTGACATTAGAGAAAGATGGAGACAAAGGTGAAGGTAAATACTTCAAATCTGAGAACGAAGCATACTTAGCTTATGAAAATAAGGTGATCACACTTCATTCTAAGATCAAAGTAAGACGTACAGGTGTAGACAAAGACGGAAATCCTATTTCTCAGGTTGTAGATTGTACACTTGGACGTATCCTGTTCAATGAGATCATCTTACAGGATCTAGGATTTGTAGACAGAAGCAAACCAGAGAATGCTTTAGCATATGAGATCGATTTCCATGTAGGAAAGAAACAGTTAAAACAGATCCTTGATAAATGTATCAACATTCATGGAGCAACAAAGACTGCCGAAGTCCTAGATGATATCAAAGCGATCGGATACAAATTCTCTACAAGAGGAGCCTTAACAGTATCCATTTCTGATATGACAGTGCCACCTGAGAAACCTCAGATCTTAGGAGATGCACAGAAACAGGTAGAGTTCATTACAGAACAGTATAAACGTGGTCTGATGACAGAAGAAGAACGTTATAAAGCAGTTGTTAAGACATGGTTCGACGCCGATGACGTTTTAACAGATAAACTGATCACAGGATTAGACCGATTAAATAACATCTTCATGATGGCCGATTCCGGAGCCCGTGGTTCTAACCAGCAGATCAAACAGTTAGCAGGTATGCGTGGACTGATGGCCGATACATCAGGACGTACGATCGAATTACCAATCAAGTCTAACTTCCGTGAAGGTCTTGACGTACTGGAATACTTCATTTCAGCGCATGGAGCTCGTAAAGGTCTGTCCGATACAGCCCTTCGTACAGCCGATTCAGGATACTTAACACGTCGTCTGGTAGACGTATCACAGGATCTGATCATTCGTGAACAGGACTGCTGTGAAGGTACAGGAGAAGAAATTCCAGGAATGTATGTAGAAGCATTCATGGATGGACAGGAAGTTATCGAAAGCTTAGAAGAACGTATCACAGGAAGATACGCAGCAGAAGAGCTTGTGAATAAAGAAACTGGTGAAGTCATTGTAAAAGCAAACCACATGATCACACCAAAACGTGCGAAAGCCGTTTGTGATGCAGGATATACATCTGTTAAGATCCGTACGATGTTAACATGTAAATCCGGAGTTGGAGCTTGTGCTAAGTGTTATGGATCTAACATGGCAACAGGTCAGGCCGTACAGGTTGGAGAAGCTGTCGGAATCATCGCAGCACAGTCAATCGGTGAGCCAGGTACACAGCTTACAATGAGAACATTCCATGCCGGTGGAGTAGCCGGTGATGATATCACACAGGGTCTTCCTCGTGTCGAAGAATTATTTGAAGCACGTAAACCAAAAGGACTTGCGATCATCGCAGAATTTGGTGGAGAAGTGCAGTTAAAAGATACAAAGAAGAAACGTGAAGTTATCATCACAAACAGAGAAACTGGCGATGTGAAGACATATCTGATCCCTTACGGATCTCGTCTGAAAGTACAGGAAGGACAGATCCTTGAAGCCGGAGATGAACTTACAGAAGGTTCTATCAACCCTCACGATTTATTAAGAATCAAGGGAATCCGTGCAGTACAGGATTACATGATCCGCGAAGTACAGAGAGTATACCGTTTACAGGGTGTAGATATCAACGACAAGCACGTTGAGGTTATCGTACGTCAGATGCTTAAGAAAGTACGTATCGAAGACGGTGGAGACACAGGATACTTACCAGGAGCAATGGTTGATGTATTAGAACTTGAGAAGAGAAACAAAGAGATGGAAGAACAGGGTCTTCAGACTGCAATAGCAGATCAGATCATGCTTGGTATCACAAAAGCATCTCTGGCAACAGATTCCTTCTTATCAGCAGCTTCCTTCCAAGAGACAACAAAAGTTCTTACAGATGCAGCAATCAAAGGAAAAGTCGATCCATTAGTAGGATTAAAAGAAAACGTAATCCTTGGTAAATTGATCCCAGCTGGAACAGGTATGAGACGTTACAGAGATGTCAAGATCAGCACAGATGAAAATGATTTCACGATCGGAGATGAAATCGATTTCGAGGATGAAGAATTTGATATTGAAGAATAATTTG
>ENA-OQCS01000103-OQCS01000103.1-human-gut-metagenome-genome-assembly--contig:-NODE-103-length-39960-cov-3.348681_pt1 | contig 39960 bp, 59 predicted proteins | sample MGYA00242757_ERZ504575 | MGnify/ENA primary metagenome ERZ504575 (study PRJEB26092, sample SAMD00036297) | human gut metagenome | host: Homo sapiens | study: EMG produced TPA metagenomics assembly of... | reverse complement strand
TGAGTTCACGAGTTATGAATTCTGAACCCTCCAATATCGTGTATGTTCCATAATATTACATAATTCAATACAAAAAAACAGTTGATGTATTCTCATTAATCTTCTTGCCCCTTAAATATGCAATATTATGGCAGAACAAGATATTAGAGAGAATGCGATGAGTGGTGGAACGCCAGCACGGTTGCGTGGGTTGGCGGCGAATGGTAACAGTATTAGTCCGACAATTCAAGAGGTAATGAATGCAATGGAAATATACATCTTTAACCTTACGCTGGCAGCAGGTGAAGAAAAAGACCTTGGTGACTTGGGGTACGGTATGTATTTGCTTGCATCCCCCAACAATGCAGCAACTGCTATTTATAGCGTTGGAGCGTATCAGAAATGTTTTGTATCAGATGGAGGGAACAATTTAATTCTGTGATTATACCTGATGGGACTAAGAGTGTTGTTTTCGGTCGAAAAACGACAAATGGTAATTTCTTCCTTAAAAACAACAGAAGCACTGAAACATCCATAGTCTTAAAAAGGATTGGTACCTTCTGATAGTGGCTCTGCAAGCCATGCGGATTTTCATTTGTGTATTTTGCGCAAAGCTATATTTTTGCACACTCTTGTAATAAATAGGCACAGAAGTGTATTTTGTTCGTGAGAATAGGATATGACAAAGCTGCTGATTTGTCTGTACATTATTGGCTCATTTTACTTTCATCTCAAATATATAATGTACATGACAAATAATGTTTTAGGTTATGCCCGTTCTGACCGAGATGGTCGGAACGGGTTACAAGAGAATTCAAACAGACCATTGACTTTCCATTTCTCAGCATGTCTTGCATGGGATTTGTTCCTTTAAAATAAAAATTATACCTTTGGTGCATTGACAACCCGATAATCATGCCTTATTTGTGAAGATAGTGCATGATTTAGAAGGCATTGGCAACGCCATAAAGCTGAATTCGGGTTGCCACCCTATCTCTTTCTTTTGCGCATTGGACAGAATGTTTGTTTGCTTGTTAAATTACACTTCATACCTTTTATAATGGATGTCCAATGTGCGCAAATCAAGCCCGTTCAAGCCGAGATGGTTTGAGCGGGTTTTGTTTGGCATTCTGATTGATTATTATTAATTTTACCGCATGTCCTTTTTAGGCATAGTAGTCTTTTTTAGGGTTATAAAGTCTGAAGAGTCAGACTGTTATAAACTCATATTAATTAACTCTCTTTCTCCGTCTTGTCCGTGAGGATAGGACGGATTTCTATTATAGGCAGAAGATTGGAAAGACTTATGAAATGGTAATTTTATTTTCCTGGGCATGAGAACCCATAACATATTCCGATGTTACCGCTTCCATAGAGAGAATTTGGTTCTTGTTCCCATTAACATTGGATATAACATACAACATAAGATAGCCACCAGAATGGTTTGGGTATTTACTGTTTAAATAAAAACTGAAAGTATTGTCATTATCAACGTAGCATACGATATAATCACATATTGTTGAACTGTAATTTTCTTTGGATAGACGACTGTCTGCGAATTTGTTCTCCCAATACTTTATATTAACAGAGAAATTCTCATTACTCATATTGTTTTGGTTAAAACCTATAGAGCATTGCAACCTTATGGCACGATATTGTGCCGTACTTATTGCTGTTCTAATTATAAAGCCTTTTACATTTCCAGCTGAAGGAGTGGAAAATAACTTTGGAAATAAGCCTCCTATTAATGTATTCATCACATTTGCCAAATCACTCTTCTTTATTTTCCCCTGGCTACCATCTGCCAGTTCTACATATACATACGGTGCATCACTTACTATCTGGAACTGATTCATTGCTATATCACTACCTGCCATAACTATTGCATATTTAAGGGGCATCCGCTTTAAAAACATGATACCCTAATTTAACATTTTAATAATTAACTCGTTTTTGTTTAAATAAATTCCCGAATTAACGGCATCGGGAAAGCCGAAAAAAGAACAAGTTTCCTTGTTATAGAACAGTGTCTTCGGAAGATTCCTCGACCACTTTCACAAAACCACCGGACACCAGGTCGCAAGGTCAAAAGACATGCCCATACCGCTGTCACGGATGCACAAGTAAAGCACATCCTTGTCGGTGTAATACTTGCCGTTAAATAACTCCATCCCCTGCTTCCACGCTATCGGGTCTTCCTTTGTGCCGGAGGCTTCAATCTGGACAACCTTGTAGAGAGATTCTGTTCCTATACCCGGTACCCACTGGCTGGCAAATTCATGCTCTTGAATTACCTCATACAAAGTGTCTTCGTAGGAGAACATGAATCCGATTGGCTCAGTCTTGCCAATTAATTCATCCCACTTGGGGAAATACTCCTTATGCTTAAGGCTCTCCTCAACCGTCAGACCTGCGGTGTTGATGTTCTCCTTAATAATCTCATGTAACGTGTCCACCTTGTCCAGATACTCATCCGACAAGTCGGACGGGTCCAATATCGTCCCGGCATTGAGCATGCGTTCCTTCTCGGCTTCAGATACCTGGCGATATTTGGAAGCCTCCGAAGAGTCGCTGATATACGCGGTATTCCCGAACACCCTTTCATCTATGGGCACATCCTCACTTTGTGTAAGGTAGTGCTCCGTCTGCCTGCAAAATCATTGTTGTTCCTCCTTTCTTGTTTCATTATTATTCAGTTCTTTTATATTCTTGTCTATGGACATTGACAAGGAGATGTTTCCGTAATTGTCCGCAACGAATTTAATCAGAGCTATTTCCTCGTCAGAGAACTCCGTCTCTCCATTGCTTTGGAACACCTTCATCATAAGCGCATATCCACGCGCCCTATTGAGGTTCTGCATGATTGTATCGGCAAAATCCTCCCGAATGTCCCTTGTTATGCAGTTCTGCATAGTCACATTCGTGTAAATCTCAAATCTTTCAAAATTGATTGTTTTCATATTAGTTTCAATTTGTATATCCGTAAACCCAATCTCTATTGTGTGCATCATATATGTAGATGTGCCACCGGTTAGAAGCGAAACTTCCTCCACTGCCGGTTATGGTATCTCCTGATGCAGCCGTTACATTCACCCTTTTCTCGTTTCCTGAACACAACCATATCTCCTGACCGTCCTCGCATCCTGCCGGAAGAGTAACCGTTATTTCAGCGGTATTCACCAGCCTCACGATACTGTCCATATTGGTCAATGTCGTGGAAGTAGAAACCCTTCTGAATCTTCTACGGAATCCGGTAATATGCCCTTTGGAATATAGAGCGCGCTATTGCCATGAACGTTGCTGTCATCATAGGTTGTAGCTCCTGCTATTGAGATGTACAGCCCTGCCTTGTTATAGGTATAGGATGATGTGCCGGTATCTTCAAAACGTCCCAACACCTGCATATTGGAAGTTGCAGGCATACAGTTCAGCCCGATGCCCACCCATTTGTTAGTGGCACTGAAACCCAAGAACGCAGAGCTGGAACCATCCGCATGCAAGAAAAACTTGGAATTGGAATAAGAGTTGTTTCCGGCACCGCCATCGTATGCGCCATCTGTACTTGAAATGCTGGTACCGGAAATTTTGAAACCTGCAATAGTACCGCTTATAGCATTGATAGTCCCAGTCAGCTCCACATCCGTACCTATCATTTTGCCACTTTCCAATACCCGGAACGGAGCGTTGTCCGGTGTCGCGGAACCAGCCAGATACGCACCTTGCTCCCTGCTATGGAACCGGAAAGACCTGCTGTCACGGTACCATCATCCTTCTTGATAAGCAGCTGGTTTCCCTGCATGAAGTCAATACTGGCGTTTTTCGCGATGATGAGGGACGTGTAGATAGGACCTACACCGCTTAACTTGGTCCATGTGGACGATGACACTCCCGGCTTGTTGCTTTCCGAGCTTGTATGGGTAGTGTTGCATTTGTAGACATCCCATCCGTCAATAGTAGCCAGATTCTTTATCATGGCAATGTCAAGGTAGCGGGTGCCGCTTGTCAGAGCTTCGTCGTTGCGGTAAGTCACGCCCGCAGCCCATTTGGAATGCCTTATGATGCACCCTTGTATACCCTGCTCTCCTTTTTCCCCAGGCTTGCCATCAGCTCCGGGTTTCCCGTCAGCACCTGGTTTTCCGTCTTCTCCCTTTGAAGCAAGCAAATCATACTCCGCAGAATTCATCTCACCGGACAGTATGTACGTATGTCTTGCCTCCGTCCTGCGTCTGGGTGATGCGCCTGCCGTCACTGGTCGTAGTAGTCCACAGTGGTGGATTGGTGGTCTCCTTCTTGGCTATGTATGATGAGCCTCCCATAGTGACAACTCCTTGCTTGGGCACGATAAGCCGGTATGCCATCTGCCCATAGAGGTTATGCTATCACCCTTATCACCTTTGATTTTAATTGGCGTGCCCCATGTCCCATCACTTGCGGATGAAGCAACCTTCTGCGACATCCATATAGCTCCACTTGTAGCATTCGTATGCCAGCCTCCGGTAGTACCGTTTCCCGTAGGAACAGAAGGCTGGGAAGTGCTGTCATTGTAAGTTATGAACACGCTCAATCCGTTCGAACCGGCTGCACCGTCAGCACCGTCCGAGCCGTCAACGACCATCAACGACCATGCTGTCCCGTTCCATATGTATACACGACCGTTATTGGTGTCCCTATATGCCCAGTTGATTTGAGGATTGGAAGGTGGAGACTGCAGGTCGCCTTTCCATACGATGCTCAGTCCGTCCTTTCCGTTCTTTCCGTCAATTCCGTCAATGGTCATTTGATACCACTGGCCGTCTTGATATACATACGACTTCTTGTCGGTCGTATTCTTGTACGCCCAACCGTTCTGAGGAGAGGAAGGGGCAGACGAGAAATCACCTTTCCATACAATACTCGTACCAGCCACACCTTCTGCGCCATCAATGCCATCAAATCCATATTTAGCCCAGAGAGCAGGTGTGCTGAAGTTACTCCATATGCCGTTTCTCTTCTTCCTCTCGCTTATCCATTCAAAAGGCAGGGATTCGGAAACGCCAATAGGATCATCATGCCAGCCGGAAGGGATATAATCGTCCGTCTGTGAGGTCGCTGGGGTGGAGGGGCGGTTTTCCTCCGTGGTATGGATAAACACTCTTTCGTAATCGGTACCGTCGCTTCCGTCCTTTCCGCTCTGGACAAGCAGGTCGTATTCCTCCGTATTTGATTCACCGGACAGAATATAACCGTAAGTCCTTCCTCCGTCCTGCGTCTGGGTAATGCGCCTGCCGTCACTGGTCGTAGTAGTCCATAACGGTGGGTTGGAGGTATCTTTCTTTGAGCAGAATGAACTTCCCCCCATCGTGACAATGCTCAGCTTTGGTACAAACAGTCCGGTATACCATCTGCCGAGCGAAGACACGCTCTGTCCGTCTTCCCCCTTAAATTTTGACCATGTATAGTCAGAAGGATTGTTACTTTCTGTAGCAGTCTCCTTGTTGACGGCTATACCGATATATTTAGTCGTGTCTTTAGGCTGTTGGTACATGCCCGTTCCGTCCGCATTGTCCGAATAGGCAACCCATGTGTAATAAGTCTTTCCGTCGGCACCGGCGGCACCCGGTATACCGTCTTCTCCCTTTATATCGCTCCATGTATAATCGGAAGGATTGTTACTTTCCGTAGCGGTCTCCTTGTTGTAGGCGAAACCTATATACGCTTTTCCGGTAGGATTGTTGCTTATACCACCACCTTGCGCGTTGTCGGCATATTTTATCCAGGTGTATAGGGTTTTCCCGTCAGCTCCGGCAGGACCGGGAACACCTTGAGGGCCTTGGGCACCGTCCTTACCGTCCACCACGAGAGGTATCGTCTCCACGTCCACTACTGTACCGTCCACGTAGAATATGAACTTGATGCTCTTCTGGAAGCTTGATACCGGTACCCCGGCATTGTTCCCGATTGAGACTTCCGCTCCACCGTCAAGGGAGTATTTAAGTTCTCCCGTCCCGGTCTCGGCCGTGCCTCCGGAAACCGAAGACTTCAACCGTGTACACGATACGGAAGTTACATTGAGATTACCGTTGGCATCCTTTATCACGCAGACACGCTCGGGACAAGCCGGTATAGAACGGCATCGGCACCGCCCTTGACACCTGCCAGGGTAAACGTGAGCTGCCCGGTGTAGGCTTTCCCGTTATAGGTGGCTGTCAACGCGACGGGTATCGGATTCCTGCCGTCCAGAGCCACGCCCTGCTTGACACTGAAAGTTATCTCTCCGGTGGAAACGTCGTGCGTCTCGGTGACGTTGGCAGGGAGCGTGCATGTTATGCCGGTGAGGGCCATCTTCTTGCTGCCGTAGCTCATCCATACAACTGTGCTTATCGACGTGTCTGATAAACCTTGCCGTCATTGGTAAGGGCGACGTTATCCATCTCGTTTGTGAGGTCTGCGAACACTGCCGATTCTCCGGGGTCGCCCTTGTCACCCTTGGAGCAATCTTCTGCCAGTCATTGTTCGTGCCCGGCTCGGCTGACGAACCGTTCTTGTTCATGCAGGCCCATGTGCTTCCGTCATGGGTCACGCTGTCGTAGTAGTCATACTTTCTGCCGGATTCCCAAGCGCCCTCATAGCTCAAGTCCTTGGCTGGGGTGCCGTTTGGCTTCAAGCGTTCTATCGTGCCGGAGATGTACACATTCTTGCCGTAGAACGAATAACCGGAGAAGTCCATGCCGCCTATGGAAAGGCCACTAAGGTCACCGGTCTGCATCATGACGTTAACCTCGGGGTCTATCACCCAAGTGTTGACGTGAGCCAGACGGCGTGTATAGTAACGGTTTTCGTAGGTGATAGCCTGGCGGCCCTCGTCGGTGAAGTTACCGTATGCGAAGAAGTTCATGCCCGGCATCGGATGAACGGACGTACCCACCTGAAGCTCATACTCGAACTTCATGATTCCTGCCTCGTTCTCCAGTATATTGGTCGGAGTAAGTAGGATGTGGCGAAACCGGAATACTCTATGAAACCGTTCGCGCCAATCGTATCCTTGTCGGTGTTACTTCCACCTATGTTATGGAATACGCCACGGCATATGTCACTCACATGAAGCGTACCGTATTGGCCTTCCAGAAGGTCAAGAGTGGCGATGCGGTTCTCGGTATCTACAGTCTTGATTGTTCCGTAGGCGAACGTATTGGCTTTGTCACCCGATATAACGTCTATGCAGTTGAAGGTTATTTTTGGAGTTATCATCTCCTCACGGAATACAGCCTTGTCTGTCTCGATGACAACCTTCCCGTTCTCGTCCAGATAGATGTAGCCGCCGCTTCCTCCGATAATACCGGAAACGAAGTTCTTGCTTATCTGAATTCCCTTCTCCGCAGTCAGCTTGTCGCCAACTTCCAGCTTGAAGGGGGTGCGGTCGTTGGTATCCTTGCGGATAAATCTTCTTGCCGCTTTTGCAAACCAATCATTATTGTTATTCGCACCGCCCAATGTACTTCCTATAATATCCCCGGCTATCTCTGAAATCGTACTTCTCAATGCAGAGACATTAGCGGATAGCTTGTCTGTAAGTTCAACGGATATGTCATACAAGCAATTCTTGTCAGATTTACAAGTATATGAATTGACATACATAAAATACTCTTTGTTATTGTATTTTATGTATATGCGAGCGTTTTCATTCAATATGTCCCATAAATCAGTATTATCGGCAAGGAATATGCGTGAGAAGTTTACGGAGAACGTGAATTTCTCATCGTTGTTCTCTGACATATACTTTATCAGCGCTTCTTCTAGCCTCTTTTCCGCTGCAAGAACAAGCGGTTTAGGCATCTTTATGCCCGTAATCACAAACTTGTCACCGATAGAAGGCTTATAGTTGTTTGTGGCGTTAGGCATGACTACACCGAAAGAAGTATTGTCCTTCTTAACAGCTATCCAAACCTCATTTGTAGAAGTGTTTTGTTGGCTTTCTACATATTGGGATGTTTGCGAAGTAACCTTCTGTTCAAAGTCTCCTGCCGGTAAGTTCCCAGCAGAATCCACCAACACTGGATTGAAAGCCCTGCCCGGCTCATTGTCCTTATAGGTAACTCCTATCTCAAACTCGCAAGCGGCACAATTCCCCGTAGTCATGTTGATTACGGCAGTCCCACCTTCCAAGCCTTGCTCAAACAGGTTGAATCCGTAATCTCCGTTATAGATATGCAGCTTTATATAGAAATAGGAATGAACATACTCGTCCGAACCATTAAACACGTTGTTTCCAGTACCTGTACCAAGTTCGTCACTATCATTGGCATCAAAAGCAATATCTGCTATTTCTCCGAACAACTTACCGGAAGAGTTTGTTACCCCTTCTATAGTCGGTTTTATGTCGCTAAAATCGACCTTTATTTCCTTTACTTTCTTTGAAGAATATATATTCTTAAACGAATAGTAATCATTCGTACCGGGAATTTTATATTTGTTATTAAGCGCATTGTAGAATCTCTCCGCTCCCCCACTCTCTCTATAAATGGAAGGCATAAGGTTTTGGCTACGCTCAATAGTTTCTGTCTCATCATCATTCGGATAGTAGAAAGGAATATTGTCAGAGCTACCGACACCCGTAACTCTATTTACTATCTTGTAATTTGCGTTTGTCTTTTTGATTGATACAAGCCCTTTCCTATACTCGAAGGGAGTGGAAATGACATTCTCTGTATATCCAATGTGGCATACTTTCCCTACAAAGTAATAAGGCAGTTCATATATGGTATATATGGACTGCAACGCTTCTGCAAGGTACACGTTATCAAGCGAAACAAGTTTGGAATCGGAAGTAATATCATCATCCATGACTACCGAATATCCTATACCCGATTTTGTCATTGAGGCGTTAAGCGTCCGACAAACTCGTTTATGTCTCCCATGAACTTCACTGAAGTTGAATTGGAATGATATGTATCTGCTCCGGTAGTCACCACGTCCATGAAATACACGTTCTCCAGCACGATACGTTCTGAAACGAACTGGAGTTCATGCTTATACATTACACTCTTGTTGTCCTTTGAAGATGTAGGGGTTTGGTCTACATAGTATTTCTCACCTCTGAACTCCACAAATTCCTCTCCACTCCACAAATCATCCAAGCAAGAAGGATAATTTAATGTAGCCGTAAGCGTTGGAGTACCTGCCATACGTTGTGCCGAATAAGTGTATTCTCCCAATTTGGCAGGCATATCGGAATTAGGGAACATTACCTTGTTCCCTTGCTCGTCGAGTTTATATATGTACAGGCTCTTCTTCTCCATTATTCGACAACATCAATCTGTTCTTCAATTTTTTCTACAGATGCATTTGCGGCATTCTCTTCTTCAATCCTCTTAGCTTCATCTGGTGTTGATTCAGTGTTCTTCTCAATAGCGGTCTTAGTTGAAAGTATTCCGGCTTGTTTCATTGAAATAAGCATATTGTTATATTCAGTAGCGCTAAACGGTTGCCAAATTTTGAATTTGCAGCTTATACGAAGCTTTGCAAATTCAGTTATCGCATTCGTGTTCTCTCCTTTCTTTACAAGTTCTTTTGCAAGTCCTTCCTTGAACAACCGCATCATCTTATCAGCGAAATTCTGCCATTCGATAACCCCTTGCTGAGCATTTTTCAAGTCCAAGTCACGGGTAAGCGTGATAGCAAGTCCGCTTATATCTCCGCTTGACTTGACATCTTTCGGCAAAAGGAATGTGCATGAAGAATTAATCTGAATCTTCTCAAACAAATCTTCCAAGGAATTAAGCATACCTTCCGGGCTTGGCGGTGCCTTAAATTCAGCACTACCATTCCCGTCCATGGACTTGTCTTGAAGGATTATATTTCCGGCAAGTTTCTTTGTCGTTTCGGATAAATTCCCTCGTATGTACAGGATTCCCCAACCATTACGTTTCTGAATGACAAAGAATATGTTGTATATAATCTCGTATATCTCAATAAGGCTTTGCGCTTTGTCCCACGCCACATTTCCACGCTTCGTACACAAAGGAATCTCACTGAACCCGTGCACTACTGGAGTTTCCCTTATCCATCCATCTTCTCCGGCGTTTTCTCCCGAATTGCGCATACGGTACATATACTTGTCATCGTAGCAGTCTATGTACTCCACACCGTTACTATCAGCATAGTAAACGCTTTCAAGAAGTCTGTCTCCGTTTTCGTCATTGTGTGATATTATAACATATCCGTCCTCATAACTCAACAAACGGCATTTTACTCTATTTTTATAGTCATAGTAGAAAAGTAATCCTGAATCCCCGGAAGCAAGCTGTGAACGCACTGCCTTTGTACGCCAACCGTCCATATTCCTATCGACCCAATACTCTTTGATAGTGGAATAGTTTCTTTGTCTTTTTCAGAAGGATTGCCACCTCTCAAAGACAATACGCAAGGATTGCCACATAAGTAGATTACATGGCTCGCCAATATCTGCTCTTGCAACGCTAAAGAGGTACGTTGGAATTTTATTTCTTGATAACCTCCATTTTCCAGTTTCACACAAATGCTCGGAAGGTTATTGTCAAACAGAACGTCATGGCTCATAGGGTCAAGCTCTTTCAAGAACTTTTCCTGTGTGATAATATTCTTGCTCACTTTAGGCAACCTTGCCGTCCGTGTTTCCGTAACGGTTGCAGATTGCCCTTCGGAAGCATCATTGACAGAAGATGTATCACTACCCCTAAAGAACGGCTTCTTCTGCAAAAGAGCATCTACGTTCTGTAATAAATATAGTTTTTTCTCTTCCCGTGTCATTTGTCTGCGTCAATTAGGTTGTAATACTTCATACAGGCCTCCTTGCTCGGCATAGCTGAACATTCTCTCGAAGTCCACTTACAGATAATATCGTGCTTCTGAGGAACGACTATGATTCTTCTCTGTCCTTCTTCTTCTTCGATGTTGAACTTGTCGTTCAGCTTCACACGTGCATCCAACACGACCTTGCTTGCTTTGATAAAAGTGTCTGAATCTCCACTTGCTTTCGAATCGTCGGCAATCTGTTTCATCTCCAATATTTCTTTTAGCAATGCTTCCCGGTTCTCGTCTTTGGATATGGTAATCGCAGCACCTATGCCGAAAGGTTTCAACTTCTCTGCAAGCATGGATAGTACCTTGTTTGATGGTTTGTCGTCTTCCTGATAAGCCACCTTTGCGGCAAGAGCTTTATCTACGAAAGAATCGCACATCACCAGATAGGCAACGTCCCTTACCCTTGCTTCAATCCCTTCCGTTTTAAGGGAATTGATAATGTCCTTTATGTCATTGTAACTTATCATATCCTAATACCATAAATGTTCATCGTAAATACTTCCTTCCGTAACCAAACCTTTAGTCTGTTTCGACTCCTCAACGCTATTGTAATACCCAGCCTGCACCTCATTACCATATTCGATGTTTGCACAAGGCAACATCCGCATTGCACACGGGTCTAACAAGTCCATTGACCGACCTTTCCCAAGCATTTGGTTCATTTTCTTCTTGTTCCAAAGCCGTTTCTTTCCGCTCTGCATATCATCGAACCGCACAACGGAGCATTCTTCCATAAACTCATTCTCAACCGTTACTTTGTACTTCAAGTTTGGTGCGTGTAAGTCTGCACGGCAAGTTTATCGTCAAATGTCAAGTTACCAGCTTCTATCATCTTGCATAATCGGATATAGCACATATCCTTTACAGTCATTGCGGTAAGCTGATAAAGGCCGAAAGGCTTATTGAGTGATATGTAAGGTACGGCATCCGGTATGTAGTCGTTGAAGTAACGTCCGGCGGTAGCGTCAAAAATGATATGGCTCTCTGCCGTGTCATGCTCAAACGCGAATGTCTTTACCGCCATAGCGTTCTCTCTCGGAGTTGACTTGCTGAGTATGAGTATGTCGTATGCGTGAAATCCGTCCCATGCAAGGCTACAAGGTTGTCAGTACCGTAGTCTGCCAAGTCAACGGTTATCCATTTGTCACCGTTTACAGCCGGGTTGTTGTTGAATACTCCTTGTGCGGAATTGGACGGGATAGGTATCTTTTCGTCTGAATCAGGGTCAGCATTATAATTTACGCCAATAAGTCCAGCGGCTGAACGAGTACCAGAAGCTGCAACTGAACCAACATATCCTGCATTGCCTCCCATAAGAGCTTCATTTTCATCAACTGTGCCCTCGTATAGGGTAAACGATTTGATAAAGTCTTGATATTTCGCTTTACCTTTCAAGTCTTTAATCAAACTATCTATTTGTATCTTACATTTGGCGTAAACCTCTTCTTTTGAATCGCCCCAAACAGTATCATCAACAGTAGAACCTGCAACGAAAAAGAAACGTACCTTCCCTATCCTGTCAGGAATGCCCTTCCCATCAACTCCTACATACCAATCTATAAACCTTCTCGTCCAATGTGTCCGTTTAGTTGAATGTAGCACGGAATTTCCCTGTAAATGTTTTGCTTTTACCACGATTACGGGATTGAATATAAGTAAACACTTCCCATGGCATTTCTGTAAGCTCGTCAATAGCGATTGCGTCATATTGCCATCCTTTCGCGCGCTCCCTCATTCTGTCTATATTCGTTGGGTCTATATAAGTAAGGTCGCAATACGCTCCGCTTGAAAATGATATTCTCGGAGTATCGGCTTCTTTAACTTTTACATATTCTCCGAATATATCTTTAAACGTATCGACAAATCCCCCTCCTGCTTTTTGATTTCCAAGACTTCTACGACTTATCAAACATCTAAAATCAGGGTCAAGCATTAACGGTTCAGCAAATCCAAGAACAAGAGAGTATGACTTCCCGTTTCCTACCCCTCCAGCACCGAAACATATATCCACGTTAGTTGAAGCAAAGTAGGTTTGGAAGCCTGGGAAGGGCTTCTTCACTATCGCATTATGTACTTCTTGCTCTTTCATCAAGAGCAAAAATACCCATTAATAACAAAGTAATATATATGTAATCTAATACTTATTTATCACTGTGATAAATAGCTTGATTTGTTTATGATTATACATTTTTATTAAAGCATTACTTCGCACATAATCATTATAAATCATACTGTATGAAATTTACGAAAGAGCAGCTTTCAGAAGCACTGAAAGCAAAACTCACCAACAACGGCAAGAAAAACTTGGCTATGAGTGAGAGAAGTTTCAATGAGGAAGTAGAAGACATCTACACCGATTTGGAAGAGAGTGGTAACGACGAAGAATTGGAGCTGGAGGATGTCGTAGGCAAAAAGATTAAACGCTTGGAGCGTATCGACAACAATGTACGCAACGACAATTCAAAGTTCGTAAAGGAGTGGGAAAAGAATCACCCCACAAAGGACGATAAGGACAAAAAGGATGATGACAAGGACGAAAAAGGAGACGAAAGCAAACTGGACAAGTTGCTTGAAGAACTCCAAGACTTGAAATCAGAGCGTGAGGAAGAAAAGAAAGCTAAGGCAATCTCCGAAAAGCGCAACCATCTCAAATCAGCCTTGAAAGGGAAAGAAGTCAAGAACGAGGATTGGATTAACGACCAGCTCGAACTGATTCACATTGATTCTGAAACTGACGTTGACGCTCTGACAGAAAGACTGGTAAAGAGCTATAACAAGTTCAGTGCAAACACACCGCCTAATATCACTCCAGGAGGCGCAGGAGGAGGTTCAGAAAAGACAGATGACTACGCCGATGTGGTTGCTATCGTGAAGAAGCAATCGCACAGAGAAGAAAAACAATAATCATTTAAAAACTAAAGAAAATGGCAGATTTTTATCAGCAAATCCTATTGAACAGCGGCTACCTTCCGGTAGAGCGTTGGTTCAGGCTCGTGGAAGCATTGGTGGACACCGCTATGTTTTCGTGAAATTGCAGATGAGCGGAAAGGACGCGCTTGTATTCCCTACTACGGGATGCGTTATCAAGAATCCGTTCAAAGGGAATGCCCGTGCTTTTGCAGGAACTCTGTTTGAGTACAATCCGGATGGTACTGGTTATATTTTGAAATCGTATGCAGTAGCCAAAGCCACAGCAGAAGCAACCGACACGGACATATACCTGAAAAGGGACGGCTACTCTCTCATTCCGTTCGTAGGTGACATTCTTATGGTAGCACCAACTACATTGACAGGAAAAGGAACAGCAGTGACCGTTACAGCAGTTAAGGCCGAAACAGACGCTACGGCAGGTGATGTATGGAAAGTGACATTGAGCGCAACACTTGGCGCATTGACCACTTCTTCAGTGCTTGTAGAAGCAAAAGAGGCTGGAGCAAGCAAGGAAGCAATGGTTACTAACCCCAATTCATACCTTCCTTGTGACTTTGACTTTGTATTTGACCCTGCCGCATCTGACAATGACTTTGACGGTGCGAGATACCTTATTACCCCTGCTTTGGCGTTAGGTGACGTGTTCCTTTACACGGACAGAATGCAGCCGCTTTCGGCAGCCTTGAAAGGCTTGAACAAAAGTAAGGTTAACGGGTGGTTCAACATTTAAACTTAATTAGACTATGCCTAAATTTGATTTTAACAACAGCAGATACGCTAAGTTCTTCGCAGACAAGACTAACCAGCGTTTCTTGCAGTCCTTCATCAACACGGAAGGATTGCTCTATACCAATTACGGTTGGTATAAGACACAAGGCGTAAAGGCCGGCGCTCCAACGCCTACTGCGCCTAATGGTATTGCCACCTTCTCCGTGAAAGGTCGCGATTTGAAAGCCGCTCCTTTGATGGACTTGCGTGCGCCTCTTGGTGACAGCAACCAAATGGATAAGGAAGGATTGTACTGGTACACAGCTTCAATCCCCGACTTCATCGCTCCCGGTTACGTTGAAACCGCTATGGAACGTGAAGCAAAAGAGCAACAGTTTGAGTTGTTTGGAAACGATGCCGATTTGGTAGCCGCATGGGTGCACACGTTGCAATCACAGATTGACAGCTCGGACGCTACCATGAACTTTATGACCGCACAACTGATGTCAAAAGGTAACATTGACTACCGTAACATTGCCCGTGGTATTCAGATTCCTCTGCACAAAGCGGATATTCCCGAAGAGAATTTCACTAAGGCTGGTACTAAGGTGTGGACTGACCCCGATTGCAAAATCCTTAGCCAGATGGCCGCAAAAGAGAAGGTATACCGAGAGAAGTGGGGATATGAAGGCGCATTGGTATGGCAGGTTACGCGTAAGATGTTCTACGAAGTCATCTTGCCGAATGGAGAATCAAAGGAACTTGTTGACAGCTACAAGAAGAATCCTTTGGCTTACATTTCATCCACTACGACCGCTCCTACTACAAGAGACTTGTTCCTTGCCGCATTCCGTGACTACCCGGGCGTTTCCCCGATTGAAATTGTGGAAGAGAAGGAACGGAACCTTACCAATACCGGAGATACCTTCGTTCAAGGATGGGCTGATAAGATTGCGGTTCTTCGTCCTGCCGGATATGCTTGCGAGTTTGAATACACAAATAACCTCGACAAGCAGATGTTCGACAAGTACGGTTCAAGCGTAATCACAAAGATTTTCGCCCAGACTAATGACGGTCTCTGCACAGTGGTTAACACTACAACCAACAACGGATTGTACAAGGAATGGCATACCGATGTAATGATGTCGGCTTGCCCTGCATTGAAGACGTTCCGCAACCATGTGATTGTAGATACCAGCACAGCGGATTCCTAACAACCAAGGCATTGTAGTAGTATGGAAAATTCATTCGACCCGATAGCATACCTCAATGGACTTACGAGGTTCGTCTTTGAAGATGATGCGCTTGAAAACATCGCATACGAGAACGGTTTGGTAGAACTTACCGACCGTTCACAAATAGACGAATACACGAAAGACCATTGCCTTATCGCGCTCTATGAGCTTGTCATAAACGGCCCGTGGTCTGTGGCTTCATCGTCACTCCAACACGGCAATTACAGGCAGGACGTAGGTAGCGAGACGGTAACGGCAGCTATTATTCAGAACCTGAAAGACCGTCTGAAAGCATTGTACAAGAAGTACGGTGAAGAAGAGGCGTTGGCGAGCATGGATAGCGGAGGTATGAGTTGGGTAAATGAAAATTCATTGGATGTGTAGTTATGCGCCTGAAAAGAAAAGCAATAACCCAATACCCGTTTCACGGTACGTTCTATACCGTTGTGACGAATAAACCGGAGGATGGAGACCTTATCGGTGACGGTGACTTGCTTGGCGGTGGAGATACGGGTAGCCCTTCCGAAGGTGGAACAACTGAGGGTAACGAAGGGAATGCGGAAACTTCGGGAGAGACTATCCTTCTTGAAACCGAATGCGACATACAGCAAGCCGCAAAGCTGATTAATTCAGGTACTATCATGGCTGATTACAAGGTGTTCTTTCCCTGCGAGATTGGTGCTCAACTCCCGATAAGGTTCAACACCAACTTCAAATGCGAGGATTACGCTATACCTATTAACGGTCGTGTGGTAGGACTTGAATACAGCCAGTTGGGAGGTTGCCACGTTGACATTAAAATGAGCGAGGTGTAGGCTATGGCAAAGAAAGACCGCATATCAGAACTTGTCAGATTCCTTTCCGTTGAAGGGCAGAAAATTGTGGATAGCCAGTTGCAAAACAAAGGTTACACGCATCGTACACACAACCTTCACGACAGCTACGGTTGGGGAGTGTATGTTGACAAGAAATTGGTTGCAAGCGGATTCCCTGCTGTTAAAGCAGAGAAAGGCAGAAAGTGGTATGGTGAAACGATTAAAGGTCGTGAAGCTATTACTGATTTCCTGCAAAACAAGTACAAGGCACATGACGGTATAGATTTGGTTGTAGCGGTCGCAATGCCATACGGTGAGATTGTGGAGAGTAAATATAAGTACGAAGTGATAGCAACGGCAAGGGATGATGTAAAGCGGATTGCTTCAAAGTTCAAGAACGCGAATTTCGGGATAATAAGTCACGGTAGTTATTGATTATGGGAAACATATACAAGACAACATCAAGAGCGGAGAACTTCTTTTCAATGCTTCTCACGAAAGCGGGAATTTCCAATAACCTGTTTATCGGGAATATGCCTGCAACAGTTGACAGCAGTTGGAAAGACATGGTGCTTGTCGATGTGCTCTCACTCAAGGATTACGGTGCTTACGCCAAAGGCTCTGCAAACATATTCCTCTATGCAAAATCCGTTGACAGCCACGGGACAAAGCCAGTTAAACGGCTATACGCTATGGAACTTGCGCTTGACAATGCTATTGAATCATGCAACGACCGTCACTATGTGATTGAAGTGAACTTCCGTGACGCTGACTACGACCAAAACAGGAACTACTACTACAATGTGATAAACGTAAACATAACGGTAAGAAACATTTAACAAAAGAAAGGATAACATTATGGCAACAGTAAAAAGAACCAGCCCAACTTCATTGCAGGTAATCAAACCCGATTGCTTGGTAGCTACACTTACACGGGTGCTACAACGGAGACAGCCGACAATCCGGCAGGCGATACTTCATTTTTGACGAGGTAGTCCGTGACACCACAACAATCTCACAGGATGACAACGATTCAACAACGATTGAGAACGAGTTTTCCGATGACCCGATTCTTGATATTGTGTCTTTGGGTAAATTCCAGTTTGCGGCAGAAGTAGCCGACATTCAGACTGAGATTCTAAAAAACTTCGCAAACTACACATACGATTCGACCGCCAAGAAGTTGTTCGCTCCGGCTGCGTACCAAAAGACGTATGTAAAGATTGACCTTGTTTTCAAGAACGGAACTGACACAGACGGAAGCGACAAGTATATGAGTATCTGTATTCCGAAGTTGCAGTTGAACTCACGCCTTATGGTTGAGAGCATGAACAGCAACATCGCACGTCTGAACCTTGCAGGTACGGCTACCAGTGTGGCACTGACGGCTAACGGAAAGACCATCAAGACGGCCGCATACGTGAATGAGGACTTTACCATTCCGACAGAGACGGCTTAAAAGCATAGATTATATAGGTAAAAAGATTGTTGAACAGGGCGGTAGCTGATATGCCGCCGCCCTTTTTGTTTGAATCATGGCGGTATATAGAGCGACAAAGAAGAAAGACAAAGAACAGGAAAGCACTTCTGTAAAAAGAGTTTCCGATGAATCAATGGAGCGGCTTGCAAAGATAATGAACGACAGCCCAAGCCTTGTAACGCTTCACGGGACGGAATGGAGTATTACAGGATTGAAGCCGGGCGTGCAGTGGCTCATTGCGGAACAGGCTTGTCAGATTGTCAAAGGAGAGAAGTTGAGCATGGGGGACGTAATCAAGGAGTTTGCCGTGAATCTCCCGGCAGTTGTACATGTGATAACATTGGCTTTGCTCAATGACAAGGAAAGGATTTTCTCTGACTACGAGAAAAGAGAGCTTTCCGAAGAGTACAGGCAGGTTTACGACCTTCTCATGTGGGGAGAGTACGACATGAAGGACTGGGCTTTACTACTTGGCGAAATACTAAACCTCATAAGCACGGATTTTTTTTTCGAGAGTACCAATGTGATTCAGACCGTGAGGGAAATGACCCTGACGAGGAAGACGAAGAAAGCGGAACGAAGCTGATAATCTCCCGTACCGAGTGGGGCAGATGGTTGATTTTCTTCGCTCCAACACTTGGTGCTCTCGTGATGAATACTTGTGGGGAATGACAGTCGGGCAGGTACGGTTAAGCTCATTTGATTTCTCCCATGTGGAATACTTGAACAAGGATAAGAATAACAAGGTCGGCAAGATAGGCAGTGCTGACGATTTGAAGAATTTGAACGATTTGGGATTACCGATAATCAATAAATAACAGGATAACGATGGCAAATAACGAAGCAGGGGCATTCCTCAATATAACACCGGATGTATTAAAGAAGTTGGATAGTTTCGATGAGAAGCTTGAGAAGATAGAGAAGCACGCTCATACAGCTGCGGATGCGTTGAAGAACGGGTTTGGCAGTGTAGTAATAGATACAGGTAAGTTGGAGAGTGCAATCACTTCCTTAGCCAAAAAGATAGATGCCATAAAAGGCAATCCGTTTGAAGGAGCAGGTAAAGGTGCGGAAGAAACTACGAGAAAGACGACTTCTCTGAATGAAAGCCTTTCACGTGCGGCAGACCTCCTAAATAGAATAAGCAGTAATAAAATCGGTGAAGGTTCATTCAGTAACTTAAACATCTCCGGATTGAAGCAGGGATATTCGGATTTGAAAAAATATGTTGAGAACATGGACTTGTCAAAGCCACAACAAAAGCTGCGGGTAGAAGCCATGCGCTACATGAAGATGGAGCTTGACGAGCAACGAAAGACTGATGAACAACGTGCCCAATCTGCTGAAAAAGCTGCACAACGTAAAGAAGCGGCTGACAGGAAGGCGGCAAAGGCGGCAGCGGATTTGGCGAATGCACAACGGTCAACTCCGCAAGGCGCATTGGACTATTCCAAAAATACAAAATCGCTCTTGCAGAACGTACAAGCCATCGAATATTTGAAAAAAGCCCGTTTGTCCCTAAACACTACTGACAAGAATTACCAACTACGTTACAACAGATAAACCAAGCTATCGCAAAGCACAACCAAGCGCTACAACAGGCAGGGGTGCAATCACAAAACCTTGCTACACGCCATCGCAACCTCATGGACACAGCAGGACAGCTTCAAAGAAAACTTGCTTTGGTGTTCTCCGTGTCGCAAATTGAGGGGTATATAAAGAAACTCGCAAACGTCCGTGGAGAGTTTGAGCTACAACAGCGTTCCTTGCAAGCCATATTGCAGAATAAATCACAAGCAGACCAAATATTCAACAAGACCGTTCAACTTGCTGTCAAGTCTCCTTTCAAAATCAAGGAACTTGTTTCATACACCAAGCAACTTGCAGCATACCGCATTGAATCAAGCAAGTTGTATGATACGACAAAAAGACTTGCTGATGTATCGGCTGGTTTGGGCGTTGATATGGGCAGAATTATTCTTGCTTACGGTCAGGTCAAGGCGGCAGCATACTTGCGTGGTACGGAAGTCCGGCAGTTTACGGAAGCTGGTATAAACTTGTATGGAGAGTTGCAACGCTATTTTGAAGAAGCAAAAGGCGAGGCATACACCACTGCACAAATAGTGGATATGATTTCCAAACGAAAAGTAACTTTTGAGGATATTGAGAACATCTTCAAACGGTTAACTGAAAGCGGAGGGTTGTTCTACAATATGCAGGAAATTCAAGCCGAAACTTTGCAAGGTAAGATTTCAAACTTGCAGGATAGTATCGATGTGATGCTTAATTCTATTGGTAAGGCTAATGAAGATACGCTGAAAGGTTCTATTGATTCAATTAAGGTATTGATTGATAATTGGGAAACGGTTGTTGAAGTTGCAAAGACTTTCGGTGTCGTAGTAGGCTCATTGCTATTAGCACCCAAAATAAAAGCTGTTACCCAAGGAGTAGGCTTATTATCTTTTGCTTTAACAAAAGCTGAAACTTCATTACGCTCTTTAGGTCTTGCTTTTAAAGCATCTCTTCCATTAATGGCTCTCGGAGCAGCCTTACAACTTGTAAATGAGTTGTGGAACGTTCATTCCCAATATAACAAAATGTTGAGAGAAAGCAGCAATAAGTATTATACTGCTCAATTAAGGATAGGAGAAATAGACGAAATAGCTAAAAATGACACAAGAAAAGCATTATCATCCTTGGTGAAAGAGATGAATAATGAAGGATTTGAAATAGAGATAAAGCCCAATATATCAGAAAAAGAAGCAAAAGAGCAATTTGAAGAGTACAAAAAACAATATACAGACTTCTTAGAAGATATTAGAAAAATTGAAGCCAACTATGCAGAAAACAGAAAGAAGGGCTGGCTGATAGGTAATGATGATATTGAAACTGATTTAAACGAATACGAAAATGCCTTCAATGATTTTATAGCGAAAGGTAATAAAATACAAGCCGAACTATTAAGGATTTCCGAGGAATCAACTTCTTTAGGTAAAGGAGCAAAAGACTACATACAAGAGCTTGTAAAAGGAAAGAAAGAGGGTGAGAGTTTAATTGAATACTATGAAAGACTTGCGGATTACTTGGAAAGAATAAAAAATGGGGTTCTTTTTGCAGGTAAGAAAAGTTCTATTTTCAGTTCGTTCTTAGGCTCAAAGAAAGACATGGAAAAAGAAAAAGAGTCTGCCATTCAAGAAATACATGAAATTTTTGACACTATAAATGATGAGGTAATAAAAGGTAATAAGACAAGAGAACAATTTAGGATTTTAATAGATAAAAAAGCTCTTGACGAACAATGGTCCGAAATAAAAAAAGAACTTGCATATAATGTATATGAATTAGGAGATATAAAGTTCCTCTTAGACCAGGGATAAATAAAGAAGAACCTGAACCAGACCCCAAACATGAACGAGATATTTTAGCAGAGCGCATTTCCCTTATTAAAGAGCTTAACAAAGAATACGAGAAGCTGAACAAGGTAATGGGCAGTAAGGAAGCGGCTAAAACTGTCATGGAGCGTTATGAGGAATCACTTAAAAACGTGAATATGCCTAAAAGCATCATCGGGGATATGTTCCTTCCAAACAAGAAGAATACGGCAAAAGCATTACAAGAGATTTCTAAAATAATCACAGATTTTAGGAAGAAGCGAGGTGCTATTAATGATTCATATCAACTGTTGGATAGCGATGATGTAGAAAATATTAAGAAACAGCTCGACAAGACCAAGAAGAACATTGAAGCTATGTTCAATAGCTTAGACTTGCATCAAAAACTGAAAGATGCAGGACTGTCTGAAGCCGAAGTGCAACAGCTGTTCCCCGGACTTGCAAAGACATTGGATGATGTTCAGAGAGGTATTGAGATTGAGTTTCAAACGAAGTATGCTGACACATACAAAGACCCGAATACTCAACAATACAAAGATTATCAAGATGCAATAAAGAAGATTGAGCAGCAGCGTATAAAGGAAAGCCAAAGACCTTGTTGTGGAGCTTACAAAAAAAATACAAAACACAGCTTTCAGACCAGTTGCAACTTGACCGCTGGTATTATGAGGAGAGAGCAAAGATAGCCAAAGCCAATCTTACAGAAGAGCAGAAAACGCAATATGAAGCAAATCTTCAAAAACAATATGAAAAGAAGTCAGATGAAAACGCTTGGAAGCAATTCCAAGAAAGCGATTTTTATATAGATTTGTTCCAAAACCTTGACAACGTATCTACAAAGACGTTGATTGCAATGCGTGAAAAGCTGGCTGATATGAAAAAGCAGTTAAAAGACTTGCAACCAAGCCAAGTAAGAGCCATTGCAAACAATATGGAAAAGTTGAATGAGGTTTTGGCTGGAAGAAACCCGTTCAAAGAACTTATCCCTAATCTGAAAAGCTACATCGGTTCTCTTAAAGACAGAAAGAAGCATGAAGATGATTACATTACAGCTCTTGAAAAACAAGAAAAAGTAGAAAAACGTCTTTATGGGTATACAAAAATAAACGAGGACGGTTCTAAAGAAAAAGTAATTGGTGAATCGGAGTTGGTTGCAAGGCTACAAGCTGAATATGACGCCATCATAGAAAATAAAGATGCGACAGAAGAACAAAAGGAAGAGGCTTTAGAAGAGCTTGAAATTGCAAAAAATCTATTGGACTTATCTGAAATAGAACTTGCTAACAACAAAGAAATTACAAATGAAAAGAAAGCCCAAGTCGATGCCGACAGAAAAAAACTTGATGCGGCCAATAAAAGCTTGAATGAAGTTGCAAAGTATGGTGCAGAAGCTGTAGATGCAGTTTCAGAGTTTACGGGAATGCTTGAAGGATTTGGAGTTGAAATTCCCGAATGGCTGAAAGGAACAACCGAAGGACTGGGGCAGATATTTGATGGACTAGGCAGTATAGACCTTACAAGACCATTTTCCATTGTAACCGGAGCATTTAAAACAGTTGCCGGAATAGGCAAGACCATCGGAAGTATATTCGGCATTGGCAACAAAGACAAGAAGAAGGAGCGTGAAATCCAACGGCAAATAAAGAATATAGAAACTCTTGGCAAGGCATACGATGAACTAAAGGAGAAAATGGAAGCCGCTTGGAGTGCAGACGACCTTCGCACACAGACCAAAGACACCGTAGCCAACTTAGACCAGCAAATAGCTTCCTACCAAGCTATGATTAAAGCCGAGCAGGACAAGAAAAAGACGGATAAAGACCGCATAAACGAATGGAACGATGCTATAAATGAGCTTGAAAAGACCAAAAAGGAGATTTTAAACGAAGAAAGGAAATACATAGGCGGCATTGGTGGAGAAGAAGAATATAAGTCAGCCGTAGAATCTTTTGTTCAAGCGTGGATGGATGCTTTCAATGAAACAGGCAATGGTCTTAAAGGTCTGGAAGAGAATTTTGATGATTTCATAAACAATCTCTTCTTGAAACAAGCATCCATGAGAATTGCCAACAAATTCCTTGAACCGTTGTTCCAAATGATAGACCTTGCTGTTACAGAAGGTGAAGCAGCCATTGCAAAAGGATTTGATGGTAGTACAGACTTGACAAGGCAAGAAATGGATAAGATTGTCGAGGAAGCTAAAAAGCAATTCCCACAGCTTAGTGAAGCATTAGAACAGCTATACAATGCCCTTGGGATAAAAAATAATAAGACAGCCGAATTGTCTTCCCTAACCCAAAGCATTCAAGGTATAACTGAACGAGAAGCAGAAATTTTAGAAAGCCTGCTCAATTCTATCAGGTTCTTCGTCTCCCAGCAGACAACCGACATTTCCGCAATCAGAGCCTTGTTGGATGCCCGATACGGACTTGAAGCCGAATACTCCGATAGCAACCCTATGCTTGTCGAATTGAGGGCGCAGACGGGATATTTGGAACAACTTAGTGACTATATTGGAAGGGTGTTCGCACCAAGCCCCAATTCTAAGGGACCGGCTCTTCGTGTTATAATGCAATAAAAATAAAGCGGTAGGAGAACATCTTATCGCTTTATACTTATGATAATCCTGTAATTATTTACTTCAATGGTCGTATATGTCACAGAAATTTGCTTCGACAAAAAATATATAGAAAATCTTACCTTTTTGAAGGCCTACAAACCCTATTATCACCAGAAGCGCGGAATACGTCAAGTTCTACCTCTCTTGTTACAAATGAAGGCAATTTGTCTTTTGGTTTAATGCTATTATATGGTATTGGCTCCATCCCGTATGAATGTTTATGAGACGACCGTATCTCATTCCATCCAAGCTCACATAACTTTTGAAGCCTTAATATAAAATTGAGAAGAAAAGAATGGTCTTTGCAACCTTTGATAGATACGTCCGAAAGATATTTGAAAGAAAATAGCGGATGGTCTATTTCAGACAAATCACTTATTTCACCTACGCTGATTTTATTTGAGTTTATAATACTCTGTATAAAAGAAAGCCCATCATCACTTTTCTTTTTCTTGTTTTTACCTTTCCCTCTCATTTCTTCAACCGTGTTTTAAAGAATGTCTTAATCTTATCCTTTGCTATCACATTTCCTTCTCCGGTTTTAGTGCTTTTCCACGGATGTTCATTATGGGTCATATTCATAAGACCAAGTGCGGAATATACTCCATATACCTTAAATACTTCATTGAATAACGCTTCTTCTTTCCTGTCTTCAAATTCAAAATCAAACTCAGAATCTAAATGAATGCCGTTTTTACCGTTACTCTTATATTCATCATACACGGAAGGTACTACCGGGCCATACATCCATGCCTCAATTTCTTCATCAAACAATGGAGTCCCAAAATAAGCTAAATGGAAACCTTGCTGATAGTACAACATCTTTTGGAGCTTCATGTTTGTCATAAACTCTTCTCCACAACTGACTTGTTCTGCTTTCTTTATAAGAACCTTTGCTATATCTGATGCCTTGTATGCCATAACTGAATTATTTTTAATTAGTTATTCATGAAAGACAGACCCTAAAAGAGGTGCATTTAGAACACGCTTATGACACTTATCACTCTTTACTTAGGATTTACCTGCCTATAACATTGCAAAAATACGCCAATATTCCCATTTGAATCCGGAAATAATAACAAAATTAGCAAATTATGTTTTTAAACATGATTATTTAAAGAATATAATAAAAATCCCCGAACGCTACGAACGGGGATTAAAATATTCTATTTTTAAGATTTCCAAATTGCTTGTCAGAAAAATCACGGTGGTTATACAAAAATCGGTGTTCTATTTTTCAGATTCATCTTGAAATTTCAATGGCTCGCAACTACCTAACCTCGCCAATTGATACTCTTGCATACCCATTCAAACAAATATGCAGACGGCTCATCTCCATGTTCCATGCCTATTGCATTCTCTATCCCATCAACAACGTGGCTCGCCTCATGGCACACAACACCCATTCTCATGTCATTCTTGCTATGGAAAACCACAAGCTCCCCTTTCATGTTTGTATCATTCCTGACTATATCGTCAAACGTAATAGCATAATATTCGTCACTATTACCGAAGTTTAACTTAGTACCACCTTCTCCATGAAACTTGCTATTGATATATTCTTCGTCTATACCTATGCACACCCATAACTTCGGGGGTATATTACAGGGTCAAACTCATATAATAGCTTTTTCTTGCTCATAGTTTCACCTCCACTTCTGTCACATACATCTTACATACTTCACGCCCTAACTCGTCATAAGACACACGCCTTACAAAGCCAACATCCGAAACCTGTACTCCGGTCTCATCCTCAAACTTATTCAGAAGCCCGGCTATCTTGTCGTTCAATTCCTGCTTCTTTTGCTTTATCTCTTCAACGTCCATAGCCTTAATTATCCGCTTTCAAATAGATATTCTTCAGTTCATCTTTTCTCAAAGTACCATACTTTATTCCCCGGTCAATACGCTTCCTTGCATTGCCGTCCTTAGCCTTGTCAGTGTTCTTTGAGTTGTCTTTAGACACTATCAGCTTCACCAACTCATTCAACGGAATAGGCTCTATCGTATTTCTATCCCAAATGGAACTGAAAAACTCCTTGGCAGGCTTTCCCATAAGTAGTTTCTTTTCCGTCTCCTCTCCTACCTTCTCAAAATGCAAATAAGGCTCCGATACAATATTAAAATATGGCAGCAAAGACTTCTCGTCCGGCTCGCTCACCATACGTGTCTTCAGAAGTTTCAAATACCTTCCACCTGTCTTTGTCCTGCCGATGGCAAACACCCCGTCCGCAAAATTTGAAAGAATCTTGCTACCTGCCATGTTCGTCTTTGACAAAGGCTTCCATTCCTCTATCTTAGGCGTATGAGCTATCACCATGATGCTGATACACATTTCCCTCTTCAATCTCGTAAGACCGTCCATGATAGCCCCTGCATACTCCGCTTCCGATGTTTGAGTGGAAGGAATGAAAGGTTATCCAGTATCATAACCTTTGCTTTCGTGTCAAGCAATTTGTCCTTAATCCCTTCAATCACGTTCATGCTGAACTCCTCGCTATCCACGTTCTCCGATATGGTACACCGTATCAGCGACTTCGGGAAGTCAGCGTTCTGATACCGCCTTGCAAGCTGCCTGTCAGAAAGCTCAAAGTCAAAGTAAAGGACACTCTGCGGATTCATTTCCACATCCATACATTCACTCTCCCCTTTGGCTATCTCGTAGGCTATCTGTGTGGCTAAAATTGATTTTCCGATACCGCTGTCCGCAAACAGGAACACAAGTTCATTCTCCCACCAAAAATCGCCCCAAAGCCTATGTATAGGCGGTTTCTTCTTGCCGTCCTCTATGACAGACTGCATATCGGAAGAGCTGAACAAAGGTATTTGCTCAACCACATCCCCATCATCGGGAATATCGCAACCTCTTTTATCAAATCGCTCTATGTCGGCTTGTATCTGTTCTTCTTCGGTCATATACTATTTGTTTTTAGCAAGGTGCGCCAGCGTTACAAACGCTAAACGCACCAGTTACCTTTTCTACACATGGCAGATACGCTATTGTACAATTTCCCAGTCTTCGGCAAACACATCACTGATAGACGGAACCCATGAATCAGCGCGTCCGGTATTCTCATTGTAGATAAGACACTGACTTGTATAGTCAATAAATCCTTTTCCTTTCAGAATAAGGTCTTTTGCAGATTGGGGCAGTGATTGCATCTTCGGGATAATTTCTTCTGTAATACGGGCAGGAACTTGTTTGATGACAAACAACCCTTTTCCGTTCCAGCCACTTCTACGGATAGCCACACCTTGTTTCAACACTTCTATTGCATCGCCAAATGTCATGAGGTGTAAAGGTGCTTCAGGTGATCCATCAATCCTACCTATACGGCACTCCAATACGTTGATATACCTACTCATAATTCGATGTTGCAAACGAAGCAAACAGTTTTGGTATTTGTCAGTCACAATCTCATCTATTTTGCCTGATTCAATAAATGGAGCAAGTTTATCCATCTTATCATATAAATCACGCATTTCAATATGCAAGCGGTCAAGAAATGTTTCCGAACATTTGTACGCCTTCTTGAACGGTTCAGCCGGAGACCAGCTTTCATAACCGTCTTGATACTTAACATGATAACCAGCGTTATCCTTTTCTGCTTCGTTAGGCACTCTCCCTGCTTGCAGGAGACCTTTCTCATACGCTTCGCCCATTGTCATAGGCTCTGCTTCAATTTGTTTTGTTCCAATGTACTTTTTCATATCAATTCAATATGGTTTAATTGTTTCTTGATTCATTAATTTTGCCATAAATCATGCTTTCTTGTTCGGTTGCTTTTCGTACCTCACCTCCCCACATGAAATTTCTAAACCCCGTACTCTTTTTAATTTCACCATCATGCCATCCTACAAGAATACCATAGCCGTCACCAGTCACGCATCCGTTATAAATGAAAACTCTTTTATCTATCGGATTGTACATTTCCGATTCTTTACTTGATGGGATTCCATACAGAAAATCGCCAATACAATATTCTATTCCTTTCATAATTTCTTATATTTAAGCCCAAACACACTCTAAGCATAATCCTTTGAAAAAATCCTATCTTCTTATAAACTGCGATATTACTCTTTGTTGGTTCATGCACAAGATATGCTACTATTTTGTCTGATTGTTTAATGTGGTAATTATTCATAATAATCAATCTTTAGCCCATTCGGACTTAGTTATACAATTCATAGACTTAAACCTACCTGTTACATCATTGTGACCGTAGGAGTACACATAGCAAACGCCTTCTCCTGTAATATGAGCGGTAGATTCGCCACCCACATACAACTTGCAAACGCTACCTTCCGGCACATGGAACTCAACCTTTGAAGAAAGCACCGTAGTAAGCGTGCAATCCTGCTCTATTTGTCCGTTAAAGTCCACGTAGAGGCAAGAAGTATATCCGTCCTTATTACGCTTCCATTTCCCGTTAATGTAATCGGAAAACGTCCGTTTCATATATTGGATATCCATTCCCCACCAAAAGCCGCCGCATCCGCCAGCATTTCGACACCGTTTGAATCAAGTGCATATCCATCAACGCCTCCTTGCTCGTAGCTTCATCCCACTTGTCTTTGTATGACGTGCACAATCCGAGCATCATGGCATTACGTTTAAAAGAAAGCAAATCATTCATTGTTCAAATATTTATTTCTTTTCTCTTCTGTATTAAAATCGTCTGCACGGCCAATAACCTTTTGTGATAAAATAGTTAATCCACTTTTATCTTTTCGAAATACAGTTTCTATAGCTATATCATTTTTATGTCCGAAATCAACAGATATGATTATGTCTCCACACTTTTCAAGGGGGAGTAAATTAAACTGTGTCATTGTTTTGTTTTTTCTTTTGGCCAGTAAAATATCATTTCATATCGAATTTATATTCAGATATTTATCCGAAAGTAAAATTATGGTTTATCTGATAGATTAGAAACTGACACAGTTCAAATTACGACCTCACTTTTCAATGAAAACATCTTTGTTTTTCATACAATAGGGAATTTTTCAAGTTCTACCTCAATAAGTTCATTAATCCTCTTCACATCACTATCTGAACAAGGAATGTCCTTATACATTCTGACAGACCGTATAATATTACGTGCATGAATATGAGAATGCTTTTCTAACGCGCTGTACGACACCCCGAATCGGTCATGCGCAACCACAAACACTGCAGGTCTTGCCATTCTTTTTACGAACGGTATATTTGTCTTCCCTTCGTATAAAGACAATGGAGATATGGGCGAATATTTATCCTTGCAGAATGCTTTGTTTACGCAATCGCACACGATACGCTCAACCTTTCTTATAACGCCCGATTTTAAGCAATCTTTTCCTTTTGACATACTTTTCTATGATTTTCTGTTGGTCTTCATTAAGTATTTCTCCGCATATATACATATTGCCGATTACATATTTCTTGAAGTCAATAGTCTTTTTACCATACAACCCCAATCCATTATCAACGCCTCTTGGAACCGATGGTGTAAGCACATGAGTATTGACACAGCCTTGAACTGGAATAGCGTTTATATCAAAAACTATACGCCCTTTCTTCACCCGTATTCCACCTGTCTCAACATCGGGTATAAATACTCCCTTAGTAACCTCTCCGGTCGTTTTATCCTTGAAAGATACCCATTTTACGCCCGGATGGTTGCCTATGTTTATGCGTATGTGATATACGTTGTCAGGGCTATACCTGTCCTTCCTCGGTTTTATTTCCTCCATCGAACACCTCCTTGCTTCCTCCGCCATTATAGCCTTCTGCTCAAACTCCGCATTCGCCTTCACGTCCTCTTCGGGCGGCGTTGTGTTCATGGCCTTATCCAAGTCCTTCATCTGCCGTTCCATCCACTTCATGTAGTTTTCAGCCTCTTTCTGCGCTTCATTAATATCCGTGAACACAGCCATTGGCTTGATAAGGTTCGCTTCCGTCACTACTTTCATTCCATCCAAGAACTCCTTATTGGTAGAAGTCGTATCGCCGAACATCTCATTCTCTTTGCCTTTGATAGACTTCTTGAAATCCACCATGTATTTCAACCAAGCATATAGGGATGTTTCATGTGCCACACCGTCCAATCCTACTGCATAAGGTGTCGTGAACACTCGGAACCCTGTGTAGTTCTTAAACATTATTCCAGTGCGGCATACGATTATCTCGAACGAACCGAAATTCTCTCTCTCCAGCACATCGCTTTCTTTGATGATGAACTCAAAGCCTTGTTGTTTCTTGTTCTTTGCCATAGTTATTATGCTTTTTCGTATGTTTTTTCAAATATGTCTGGCTTGCATGGGTAGAACTCTCCATTTATACCTTTGATAATATAGTCCCCAAAACTTGCAGTCATAATACCTTCAAGTGTTTCTATTTTTATTCCACCGTTAGAAATAACTTGCTGTATTGTAGATTTTCTACCGAATACTGATGTTTCAGTACCACATCCAAGAAAATCAACACATTCCAAAATGGAATTTTCATCGTGTTCTAACCTAACCGCTTCAATAACTACCGGTTTCTTCCTGTACTTCATAATTATTCCTCCGTCTTAGCCTTTCTACCTCTATTCGGTCTGAACGCCGTCTTAGCGTCCTCTACCTCGATAATACACTCTCCCTCATCCTCAACTGTCGCCACCGCCTCATTCTCCTTCAACTCCTCTTCAACGACAGGATTAGCCTTCTCTTCCGCTTCGTCCACAACCGACTTACCGAATCTCGGCTTCTCCTGGTTCATGTTCAACTTCTGCATATCCATAGCGTACTGTAACTGGTACACCTTGAACTTCTCATCGTCCGAATCAATGATTTCATCCGCATAGCCTGGATAGTGCATAGCGATTGTTCTTCTGTTAGCCTTCGTAGCCATCCCCAACGCCTCCTCATCCACGTACATATACGGGTGAATCGAAATAAGACCGTCAATAGGCGACAAGCGTCCGAACGTCTTCTTGTACTCGATAAGTCCGTCAGCCCTCTGCTCCACAATTGCGTAGGCGTTCATAAGGTTCTTCTTCTTGATAAGGCGATAGCCAATATCCAAGTAAGCCCAAGTTCGGGATTTAACTTCTTTGGCAGCTCCCTCAACCTCGCAAAGGATAATGCCTCTGATAATGTATCTGTCTCTAAAAACATAATATATAGGTTTTTATTTGTGATTATTCAGTCGGGAAAGTATCATCATATCCGAACGAGCATCCGTACACGTTGGTGAATGCAAACGTCACCTCCTTGTAGTTCTGCCTTTCAAAGTGTCACTCTTAGGCTCTGTAGCTCCGGTAAGGTACATCAGCACCTTCCTCTTCCTCGCCGTGTCACGGTAAGCCATCTTGCAGCCTGAAACGAAATCCAAAAAGCCGTGGTAAGCCGAATCGTCCTTCTCGTCGTTCTCCAAGAACACCAGCGTCAGCTTTATGCTCGTCTGCTTGTAAGTCGGAGTACCGGAAACGTACACACCAGCCTTGCTAGTCTCCGCAAAGTCCTCCGAATACACGTTCTTGGGCTCCCCGTAAGCGTTAAGACCGGTGCACTCCTTGTACCTCAATCCGGGAAACTCCGCTTCCAAGTCCTTCCAAGAAGCACCGGTCTCACCGTAACGAATCATATAGAATTTATAATCTGCCATACTACACGTTATAACATCCGCAAATATAATTAATTATAATGATTTATTCAAGCTTTACTTTAATATTTAAATATTATGCTTATATTTGCAAGAGGCTTTGATATAAAGTGAATAACACTTCATTTTAAGTTAGTATTTCAAAAAAAAGGCATCCCGCTTGCGATAAGTAGGATGCCTTTCCGATTTGTGCATTAGCCGAACATCAATGTGCGTCTCTGTTAATTTGGGGAGCAAATCTTCATGTGCGGTTTTTCGTTTTAAGTCTTCCTGTACATTCGGATTTTTCCAGCTTGGCTATCTTTTCTTGCGCAAGCTCCAAGTCTTCTGATATGCGTAACAATTGCTGCATAAGCATCCTGTTCTGTCTTATAAGTATTTCTATTTTGCTTTCCATAATGTTAATTATTTTAATATAAGTGAGTTGGTACATAGGTTTTCAAGCTGCATGGTGTGTGCAACCTTAAAAAGTGGTTATAACTTTTGGTTATATGGTTATGCAGCCGGATTCATTTCTCCTTTAATCTGTTTGATTGCCCTCTTAACATCCCATCCGTTTTCATATAGGGCTATGATAAAACGTCTTCCCCTTTGCGTCCATACAGTGTATATGGTTGTGTGTGTCTTCCCACTTTCACTCGTATGAATATTGCTTCTTGTGTCGTGCATTCCCCAACTGTCATACGGAGTTTTTAGCATCCATTGTTTAGACTGTTTAAACTGTATTCCAAGCTCTTTCAGCTTATTGTTCAGCTTTTCGGCTGTAAGACCTATCTCTTTGGCTATTTGTGTTGTGGTTAGAGCATTTTCACTTAATAGATGAGTGTCGTAGTAATCAACTTTGGAGCGGCTTTTGCAAGTTCTTTGCTTTGTAATTCAATGGTAACTTGCTGTTGTTCTGCTTGAACTCGTAAGCGTTGCTTCTCCTCACGTTCATTCTTTAGCTGTGTCGCAAGGCTGATAACCAAGTCGGGGTTATTTATCATTTGCTCCAAAGTTGGCTGAGTGGCGGTCATTCCGTATTGGAGCAACTCTTTGATGCGGTCGTTACACCATAATTTAAAATCAACGGAAAGCCATTGCGCAAAATCTAATGCTAAATCCTCGTGCATCCAAGTTCCACCGCCAAATTGGCTACTTCCTGCTTTTGTCGTAACTATCTGATTTTCAGAATTACCAGATTTTCTTGTAATTGCCATAATTAGCTCATTTGTAGATGGTAACGATAAATAATCATTAGGTCTCTTACCAAACGCTTTTGCCATTTCGGTAGCATTAATCATTATACCATTTTCATTTCCAAAAGAAACTGAATGTCCATTATATTCAAAAACCTGTATATTCTTTTCCATTTTATTCATATATTAAAAAGTAAAGGGCAAATCCCGATGAAGCCTAATGTGGTTGTCTGCTCCAAAGGGAAATGCCCAGTAATATCTTTATTCCGGTCGTTCGACAACCACGAAGAACGACTAAACAACGTTGTTTCTACGATGCAAGAAATACGCTTGGATAATTTCTCTTTGAATATTGCTTTCTAAGGTAATCTATCAGATTATCAAAGTTTGTAATAAAACCCTCATTAATAAGGTCGGCTACTTTCTTTTCAAGTTGCCACAAATCACGTTGCTTGCTTTCGTCACCTTGTTTATTACGAAGCATCTTCTCATGCTGGTTGAATACGACCCAGTTCAATGCTTCCCCCGACTTTTTTTCATTGCTTTAGGCATAAAAGCCTTTCGGAACAATCTTTTGAACGGCAGCTCCAAGCTCAAGGTATGCGTCTCCAGCTTCATTGCGGTAACGTATCATTCATCGTAAACAAACTTAATAACTTTTACCTCAAAGCGTGGATTAATCCACATAGCAAATCTAATGAAAAGAAACGGGTGCATCCAAACCTGTTCTTTAGGTCTTCCTACTTACCTTTCTCTTTTACCTTTGACTTCTTAAATGCCTGATTATCAATTAGGGGAATTTTCCCTAAATTATTATTTCGTTCTTCTGCTATCAAAGCTACAATAAATTGGGATGTTTCTTTAGACAAAAGAAACTCGTCCATCTTTCTTTGAGAATTTCCTTCTACGCTGTTCCATTGACGAAGCAACTCGCTCCCATCAAAGTAGCCGTCACTTGTACGTTGTACAACTGAAAAGGTATCAATGTACCTTATCATATCTTGATTCGTTTTCATATCCGTTTATTAAAATGAAAGCAGGGAGAAATGGAATTTGGATGTTTAATGTGGCTGCCAACATCCAATTCCAAAACTCCCTGCAAATATCTTTAGTGCTTTTACCGACAGCACGAGGGTAAATAACAACGTTGTTTCCGCTTGCTAAGTTAAGTAACAAAATTAGATTATACAATAATAAAAGTCATATTTAACTTATTGATTATCTGATTAAAACAACAAAACAAACTAACAAACAAACAAAGTAAAATTGCATACAATTATTGCGTACAACATACTTCTGACAGGGTATATTGCACCTTTATAATCTTTCCTGTACAACTAACTAAGCAAACGAATTAACGTAGGTTAAATCCACTTTGCAAATTTCACAAACGGATATAGGAACAAATGGAAAAGATAGAGGGTTAGCACTGCACAGAAAGGTACAAGACCTCTTCTGCGTTTGATACGATGGAACATACTCCTCTCTTTGAGAAGGATGCCGATTACCGCCTTTTGGTAAGCGGTTGCTTTACGTCCAAGCAACTCTGTTTCGCTTAGGACTTGAATAGGTTCTGTTCGCATAACAAAAAATGCACCTACTACGAGCTGCGAACAAAACCATAGGATTTTATTTGGGGACGTTTCCGTTACCCCACTCGGTAGGTGCAATATCATAATTTATGATACTACTTGTATGTATTGGCAAAAAAATAACTCCAAATGATTGAAGACATAGGAGTTTGCCTCCTATGATTTTGTTCGCACCGCAAAGAAAAGCATATTTTTCAATATAGCAAAACTTTGCGGTGTATTTTTATCATAAATAGCTAACAAAACAAAATTTTCATCATTAGAAATATTATTAATTACCAATCGTTTGACGTACTTATTTTATTATTGATTTCCTTAATAAGCCCATTAAATTCTAACGCAACCAAACCTCTGTTTTTACCTTCTATCAAAGTTGTTATCGGCTTTGTCATATCCAATTTTAGAGACCCAATAAATGTATCAGCATATATTTGTTTGATGTTAGGTGCATTATATCGTACTTTCCCATCTTTGAATTGTATTATTATGGAGTAAGAAATGTCATGTGGATAAGTATCACTTCCTCCTCCTGTGAAAAAAACGTGAGAAGCGTATGTTTCAAGTTGTATCATATTATCTCCCAATGTCGTAAGTACATCTTTTGGAGATTTGTATAATTCGGATATTGCAGACATTGCATAAGATTTCAAGTCAGAAGCTGTAACTCCTGGTACTTCATATACAACATAGTCTTTACTTGAATCCTGTTCGCTATGTATCCCATTATCGTCAAATTTGAACAAACATAATGCGTTTGCTGCATTTATGTTTTTAACTGATGAAATGCTTTCTGTCTGTGCACTCGCTCCCACCGCAACCACAGCTAGGAACATAAATAATAAAATCTTCTTCATAATAACATAATTTTAATTGTTAGTCAATGAATCAATATATACGCAATCTTCCCAATATTTAGGGACTCGCAATATTTCAAGTTCAGCCATCATCATACCTCCATTAGAAATGTCATAAAAAGACTCGTATAGTCGTTTAAAAACACATTCGTCAAACTCCACTACCAGTTCGTTGCTTATACCAATATCTAAAAGGTAGATATATGCGTTATTGACAATATAATCAATACACTCATGTGTATCACACTCAGCAGATATGCTACAAATATCTTTCTTGAAGTCCATAAGGAACGTATATATTGCATTCCTTATTCTCGGATTTATCTCACGCATATTGTCGTCTGACAAATACTTCCAATGAAAATTCTCTATGCCATTCCTCACGTGAACCGCAATAGCTTTTGCCAAACGATTCTTGTCGCATAATATTTCGCTTGCCATTTGTTTCAATAACGCTTTGTCCTCTTCGGATATTTTTATTTCCATGATTTTAATCGCCTTTCTTGTTCAACAGCCTTTCTTCCGTCTGCTTCAATGTATTTTTCTTGATATTTAGCTGGTGCTCCACTATAAGGTCGTAGTCACAATTACCATCACCACCTTTGCTTGTCACCACCAAAAGCTCCAATAGCATCAAGAACAGAAAAAGAAATACGTAAAATCCTAATGCTATTTTGCTTTCTTCAAGAATACTGAACAACGCCTGCAATTCTTCCAAGAAACCTGTGTCTGCTTCTTCATAGTCTTTACGAACTACATCGGCTACCTGCATTTTTGCTTGCAGGTACGAATTTAGCTGTTTGTTGTAATCTTTTAAAGCATTCTCGTTGGCTTTAGCTTGACCACTTAGCGGATTTTCTACATTTCTCTTGTTTACGCTCGTCACTTTTTCTTCTATTGGATTCCCATCCTTATCAACCCCAGTCTGCTTTGTTGTTGTACTTACATCCGTAGCCACAATAACAGGATTCTTTGATAATAATTCATAAATCCTAATATTCTCTCTTCCTATGGAATCTATCTGCTCAGTAACCCTCTTTATGTCAGCATCTAAATATGCCATACGCTCAGGAATCGCTTCATTAATCTGTTTTGCTCTTATTTCCTTCATCTTAACGTCAATATCATTCTTGAAAATGATTTGGTCAAAGATTGTAGAGCCTAAAACTGCCATTAAAAAAGCTAATAACCCTCTAATAAATCCCATCCATCCGAGCTTCCCAACGGTTAATATAATAAAACGCTCTATGCAAATTATGATAGTCGTAAACACAAGCGATATGAGTATCTTACCATGTAGGCTTTCGATACCAACATATCTGTCCGCAAAGCAAAAACCAATAGTACCCCAAATGATAGAAAGTATAATGATTGCAGATATGTATCTTTTAAAAGTCCTATGACTTGCTTCTCCACATTCCTTCAGTATATCGGATTTCCATCCGATAATAAAGCATCCTATTTTAGTAAGTATTCCCATAACCGCACACTATCGTATAAATGATTCAGATTGGCAGCAACACCTTTAAGGAATCCTCTCTCGTATGAATCAATCATGCTCATCATCTTGCTTTCTCCTACGTCAAGGGCATCCTCCATCTCTTTTATCTTTTTAAGGTGTTCGTTGTACGTTTCTTTTCGTGCCTTCAATGACATGGAAGAGGAAGTTAGCCCCTGCGTTTCCACAATATCAATCTGCACGTTTATATCACGTATATCGCTTTCGTATCTCAGTCTTACTTGTTCAAAAAGCATTTTAAGACCGTTGTTTATAATCTTCTTCTTTGATTCCTTATACTGTATGTCAGAGTTACACATTGCATCATTGTAACCATCTTGCTCATAGTCAGTCTGTATGTAGGAGTATATGACATCAATAGGCATACCTGTACCATATTTAATTGTTATAGTATTGCTTTCTAGGTTTGGCTCTGAATCATCAACAAAATCCTCTCTTCTAATCTCAGGCAGAATTTCCTTACTATTATCCTCCACATTTGGCAATCCAACAACTTCTGTGTTATTAACTTGGTTGCCCTTCTTGAAAAAATTAAAAAGTCCCATATTTATTTATTGTTTTAGTTGGAATATCAAATTTTGCATGTCCTCTTTGGTGGCAAGAACTACATAGTGTAATAAGATACTTATCATTATATTCCCACGGCCGAAGTTTCCTCCCATTTTTATCAATATGGTATTGCTTATGATGTACAACCAATTTTTTTTCACTTCCACATATTGCACATTTATACCCATCTCTTTCTAATATATGCATTCTCTTTTCACGCCACCTTTCATCAAACAGAAGTTCTCTATATGAACCGTGATTAGAATAATATTGTTTCATTTTCTCAACCCCTTTCTAAAACTACTGTTTGCACTCCTTGAACTCTTTATAAGTCCACCTTTTACAACCCAAATGATAACTGCAATAAAAATAGTATATCCATTATTATTTGTTTTAAGTGATTAATTGCATTTCCTGCTTGGTACAATAGACAATATCCATTTTACAGCATACACTACGATGCACAGAATGACAATGATGGTATTTGATAATATTCCACATCCTTGATTATATGCTCTCCTTGAAAACGGATATTCTCTCCTTGTTCCCATGATATTACTCCTTTATCCTTCCATTTTCGTCAAACTCAAAAGGCAACTCCATCTGCCGATTTGGCGCATCTTCATTTTCTTGAAATTGTCACAGAACTGCTTCATGTTATCAGATACTTGAAACAGTGTTATTACCTTGTTTATCTGCTTCTCCAAATTAGGTTCTCCTATATCGGTAGTCAAAAGCTGGTGATACCTGTTCGTCCTATTCCCCAATTCACTTTTAGGTGTTTTCTTTTTAAGTTCCTCCAACACACCGTTAGGGAGTTCCTCGTATATGAATGTGTTCGTCCATTTCCCTATTATTCCCGGTCTTTTCTTTATCCCGTTAACGGTATAGTCCCATCCGTTAAGTCTGAATAACTCCTTATAGAATATATCTGGGAAACGCTTCTGCCACGGTAGAAGCTCTTCGGATATGTATGCTTTGAGTATCTTTTGAAGTTCGTCATTCTCTCTTTCGTACTGGTATCCGGTAGCTTCATCAACAAGTGCTATAATACCTACTTTTGCAACCGAACGTATAATTATATCAGCATTCCGAACAATGGCATCATTATCAAAAACACCGGCACGATTTGCGTCTATTATAGCAGAGCAAATATCAACCAAAAGTGTCACCTCATATCCGTTAGCCGTTGATTGTGAGCCGCCTGCGTTATTTCTTTTGAATTTTACAGGTTTAGATAGTCGCTCTGATATGCTGTTATCGCCGGCACAAAGATAACTTGAAACACCTCCCATTTTACAGAAGCTACTCATCCACTGACCGCTCTTGCTGTCATAACCTATTGCCTTTTGTATTCCTCTACCGGAAAATACTCTCATTCCATTGTCAAGTACATAACAAGGTATCTCCAAGTTTCCCAAACGCAAAGGAGTTTTATCAGAACCATACTTTGCTAATAATATCTTATTTTCTTCCATACTCATATTTTAAGTTAGTATTCAAATTTTCTGCAAATATAGATATTTGGTTCCATTTGTTCTTTAATTCATTGAATAATTGTATCTTTGCGTATAAACCAGTTTGATATGGAAGAATATGACAAAGAATTAGTCAGGTTGATTGCGCAGCAAGAAATCATAAAGCGTGAAATCTCACAAATGAAAAAAACATCATTTTGGGACTTCATACCGGCGATATGGGGTGCATAATCACAGGCGTAATCATATTCATACTAATAAAGCTAAAATAGAAGAAAGTATCGTTGAAGCTAACGCAAGTATCGCACTGATGATTTGCCACAACCTCATCTTCTTCTTGTATTCCTCCGATTCCTTTTGCAGTCTTGAAATGTCCAATGTCAGTCTTTCAAGCTCATCCTTTCGCTGCTCACGTTCCCACTCTCCATTGAACCCTCCTTGCCTTACAAAACGTATGCCTTTCTCGTTCAGCTTGAATATGCCCCATCTATCCAATGTGGTAATATTATTCATTGCTCCATATAGGGACAGCAACAAGTTCACCTTTTGAAGCAACACCCTATCTGTACATCCCTTCAGCTCCGTATCTGCAAATACTACCTCACCTCCTTTCTCGAATGCTTGCCTAATTATCCGTTCAGCTATTTCTTCTTCCAAATCCATACTCTTTTAACAACATCATATTTAAAGTCAAACGATGCAAAGTTACCGCATTCAGTAAATCCCGGCAAAAAAAAGGGACATGTTTGACAGCACGCCTCAAATAAAGCCACACAAGGCACCATTATAGCAGACACATACCATTTACCATCAAAAGAAAGAAAGCCTCAAATATGGCACCGGTCAAAGCTGCAGACATACAAACATGCCGTATCTCCCACATAGTCATATCCCGAGCACCTCGCATTGCATATTACTACAGCATTACCGATTAGACACACCCTATATAAATAAAGGGAAAATGTCTAATCCAAAATTCTAAAAAGAAAGTAACACAAAGAAAAAGTGAGCGAAGCGAACACCGCTCTCCCTTTTATTATGAATATAATGAAAGGGGTTCATACACACACTGCATATCGAGACACCAACGTAAACGCAAGCATTATTAAGGCAATAAATAATATTATTTTACATAGAAAACCAAGGAACGAACGTAAAATATCACAACATTATAAAAGCATGGAA
>ENA-OQCS01000102-OQCS01000102.1-human-gut-metagenome-genome-assembly--contig:-NODE-102-length-39977-cov-7.755257_pt1 | contig 39977 bp, 50 predicted proteins | sample MGYA00242757_ERZ504575 | MGnify/ENA primary metagenome ERZ504575 (study PRJEB26092, sample SAMD00036297) | human gut metagenome | host: Homo sapiens | study: EMG produced TPA metagenomics assembly of... | reverse complement strand
TGGTTTTCACTACTTGCTTGAAACAATTTCTCGTCGTCAGCCTAAATCGTGCGTTTCATTGCGCATCATGTCAGATGACGGCACTTTTAACTTTTGGGGGCGGGTTGAAGACATGTTCGTGAACGGGCATTATCACAGAAGTAGAAGGGCGGCGGTGAATGGGAGGTTTTTTGATCTGCCCGAGCAGTGGGATATTTCATTATAAGGGACTTACTTTTAATCTGAAACCATTTAGTTTTAAACATACCGGGCTTTTTCCGGAGCAGGCGGTGAATTGGGATTGGTTTGGCAATAAGATCCGCAATGCGGGACGTCCGGTGAAGGTGCTGAATCTTTTTGCTTATACAGGTGGTGCGACTCTGGCGGCAGCTGCAGCAGGAGCTTCTGTTACTCATGTGGATGCTTCTAAGGGTATGGTTACCTGGGCGAAGGAGAATGCGGTTGCTTCCGGACTGGGAGATGCACCGATACGATGGCTGGTAGATGACTGTGTGAAGTTTGTTGAGCGTGAAATCCGCAGAGGGAATCATTATGATGCGATCATTATGGATCCGCCTTCTTATGGACGTGGACCGAAGGGTGAGATCTGGAAGATTGAGGATTGTATTCATGATCTGATCAAGCTGTGTACAAAGATTCTCAGTGATGAGCCTTTGTTTTTCCTGATCAATTCTTATACAACAGGTCTGGCACCTGCAGTTCTTACTTATATGCTTTCTACTGAGCTTAAGAAGTTCGGCGGACATGTGGATTCTCAGGAGATCGGGCTTCCGGTAAGCTCTAACGGGCTGGTTTTGCCTTGTGGCGCTTCTGGAAGATGGGAAGCGTAGAAAGGTTTCCTTTTGTTTGTCATTGACGGAAAACTGCTTTTTAGCCGAATCAGTTAAGTCTCCTGCAGAGATTGTGAAAAACAATTTCACATGAGTTCAATTTGAACTGTTTGGCGAGATGGGAGGAAACGTGATTATGAAGGAACTTAATTTAAAACATGAAGCCAAGCGTTACGGCTGTGCGGTTCTGGCTGCAACGATCATGGCGTTGAATATTAAGACATTTGTTCGTGCAGGCGGTCTTTTTCCGGGAGGATTTACAGGACTTACTCTGTTGCTCCAGAACATTTTTCAGACATTTATGGGGATTGCAGTTCCGTATACGCTGATTAATGTACTGCTGAATTCTATTCCTGTATTTATTGGTCTGAAGTTTATTGGAAAGAAATTTACCATCAGTTCTGTCTGTGTGATCGTGCTTTCCGGTCTGCTTACAGATATTATTCCCAGTCAGCCGATCACTTATGACACATTGTTGATCAGTATCTTTGGTGGTCTGATCAATGGCTTCTGCATCAGTCTATGTCTGATCGGTAATACCAGTACAGGTGGAACGGACTTTATTGCGATTTATTTTTCCGAGAAAAATGGCAGGGATATCTGGAATTATATCCTGTGTGGAAATGCAGTGATCCTGACTGTGGCAGGTTTACTTTTTGGATGGGACAGGGCACTTTACTCTATTATCTTTCAGTTTACCTCTACTCAGGTGATTCAGATGCTGCATCAGAGATATAAGAAGCATACGCTGTTCATTATCACGAAGGAGCCGTATCAGATTTATGAGGAGATTTTCAAACTTACCAATCATACGGCGACACGTTTTGAAGGTACCGGATGTTACACAGACGAGAAGACCAGTATGATCTATTCTGTAGTCTCTACAGAAGAAGCAAAATATCTGGTAAAGAAGGTACATGAGATCGATCCGAAGGCTTTTGTAAATATTATCAAAACCGATTACATAAACGGAAGATTTTACCAGAAAACAGATTATTAATTACTTGTATTCCCTTTCTGTGAGCGTATAATACAGGATATAAGGAATCTGTTCGTTCATGGAGTTTGTACTTAAAATTGGATGAACAGTAACCGGCACACAAGAGGGTGATATATATGGGTAATGCAACAGAAAGCACACTTCCTCACGGCAATACCTCAGGCTATGACCGCAAAGCCTGCAGGACATGCGCCTGTTCCACCTGTTATGAGCAGGAGTTCTGCGACAGATGCAGTTCCTGTCAGAATCAGTCACGGAAATTAGACAGGTGCAATGCCTATGAGGGAGCATATAACTATTAACCTCAACATATCCCTATCTGCTGCAAAATAATAAACAGTGGATGGGGATTTCTTTATAAAAAACAGTTATTATATTATAAGTATAAGCAATGTTTTTCTATAGCAAGCCTCTTAATCAATATGCATTATTTACGAGGGTTGCTATAAGTTTACAGATTCATAAGATGTATCTGATATAATAATTCTGTTACTTACTGATATAAACTTTCCGTAAGTTTTTTTGCTGATGAACTTTGCTATAGAATTTTTTTGAGGATGGCAGAATGTTGAATGGTTACAAAAGAACAATTATTTACAGGAGAAGAAAAATATGATCGTATATCACTATTGCAGTTTAGAATCATTGAATTCTATTTTGAAAAATCGTTCCCTCCGTCTGACAAATATCCTGAAATCCAATGATTCCATGGAGATCAGCTGGATCTGCAGGTATTATGACGCAGAATTTAAAAGAGCTTATGAAAATGCTTCAGATTTATTCAGATCAAAGATTTCATCAGAGAGATTGATGGGATATGTGAAACTGTTTACAGATGAATTTTTCAATGAAAATCATGCAGACTTCAGATATTATGTAACCTGTTTTTCGTATCAGAATGATCTGCTCAGTCAGTGGCGGGGATATGCGGATGACGGGCGCGGAGCTGCCATCGGATTTGACCTGGATGTATTAAAAGAAGTTGTAACGGTTTCTCCGGAGATTTCAAAGCCGTCAATTGTGTCATTACATAAGATCAGTTATTCTGAAGCAGAGCAGAGAGAAGTTGTACATCAGATAGTGCAAGAATTGGTTGATGAATCGAGAAGATATTACAGAAAGAAGAACAATGTCGGGAAAGCATTGAGAAGAAGCAGGATTATGAAATAGAAGTACTGGATAAAGTCATGAACTGTTTTGAGAAAAAGTTTTTGAAATTATTTCAGGAATCTGTTTACATGAAAAATCCGTTTTTCAGAGAAGAAAGCGAAATCCGATTGTGCGAGTTTTCGCCGAAACAGTTTCTGATGGGAAGAGAAGTTGAACTTTCTCTCGGTGCACGTTTATATAACTATTCCTACTATGTGAAAGAAGTCAGCTGATATCTTATGTGGATTTTGATTTTTCAGATTGCCTTGACCAGCTGATAAAGGAACTCGTTATAGGGCCAAAGTGTCTGATGTCAGAGAGAGACATGGAATATTATCTGACAACGCTCGGTCTGTCGAATTGTCGGGTAAAGAAATCGCAGGGGACATATCGGTAATATATTTATAGCAATTCCCTTATATGGGCATATCAGACATCATGGAAAGGCAGATGAAAGACATGAAAAGAAAATTACCATTCAGAAAAGTGGCGGTATTTCTGATACTGGCATTATTTCTGACAGCAGGCATCAGTATGCGTGCAGTTACCGTAAATGCAGCTACATATGTGAAACAGGACAGAACCTCCGTCAGCATCACATCAGGGAAAACCGGCTGGCAGAAAATAGGCGGGGATTATTACTTCTATAATTCCAAAGGTCGTCTGATCTGTGGATCTTTCAAATACAAGGGCTATTATTACTATAGTATTGCCAACGGTAAACGATTTACCGGCTGGATGAAACGTTCCGGTAACAAATACTATTATAATCGTAAAAATGGTGCCATGTTCCGTAATCGCTGGGCTACAGGAGATAAATATACCTATTACTTTAATAAATCCGGCGTGGCAATTGCCAGGCAGTGGCTTACTCAGGATGGAAAAAAATACTATTTCCTCAGCAATTCCACCATGGCAAAGGCTGGCAGAAGATAGGAAAATATTATTACTATTTCAGCAAGAAAACAGGAGTGATGGCAAAAAATACCTGGATAGGTAAATATTATGTAAACAGCAAAGGGCAGCGTGTAAAATCTTCAGATACTAAACCGACAAATACTAAGCCAACAGTTACTCAAAGCGGCAATACTTACGAATACAAAAGCAGCACTCTTAATATTAAACTTGAACGCAAATCAGTCCATGGAATTTCCTACTGGGTAGCGCATATAAAGACATCCAATGCCAAACAGCTGAAATCCGCCCTCTCCAACGGAACTTATGGCGGATCCCGACAGACAACCTCTGATGCAGTATCCTCAAATGGAGGCATTATCGGAGTAAACGGCAGTGCTTTCGACTATGGTACAGGAAAACCATCCCCCCTTGGCATGTGCATCAAAAACGGGATTATCTATGGTGATTACATGACCAGTTATTCAGTCATGGCAGTAAAGAAAGACGGAACCATCTATACTCCGGCACAGGGACTTATGGGAAAAAATCTTCTTGCAGCCGGTGTAAAAGATACATATAATTTTGGTCCGGTTCTTATTAAAGATGGCGAAGCCCAGCTTCCATGGGCTGAAACAGAAAAATATTATCCACGTACAGCGGTAGGAATGGTAAAGCCCAACGATTATGTACTCCTTGTAACAGATACCGGCAGCTATAATGGTCTTAATCACTGGGATATGGTGAATATTTTCAAATCCTACGGCTGTACTTATGCTTACAACCTGGATGGAGGCGGTTCTGCAACCCTGTACTTTAATGGAAAAGTAATGAATAAACTTATCGGCAATACTCAGCGTCCATGCGCAGACTTCCTTTATTTCACCCGATAATCCTTTTCCAGATAAGAATCCCGTCTGCTTGCACATGCTGCCAAAGCCCAGCACACAAGAATCAGCAGCCCGATTCCCATAGCCAGCACAGCAAGCAGGATTATGATAATTGCGTGGATAAACATAGACATGGATGACCTCCTTTCACAGTCATTCGGTTATGAACTGAGCAGCGAAGCAGATGATTTTATCCGCCTGACTTGTCTCATTCACTGACTTGGATAAAAATGGATGTTGTATAAGGAGTAATAAAAAGATATCAGGATGACCTGACAAGAACAATTAAGACAGTTAAAAGATCTGTTAACTGATTTAAATATACGCTGTCACACTCAAAAAAGCAAGCCGAAACTTTCGAGGGATTTCGACTTGCTTTTTGGCTAATTATTTACGAGGCTTGTTATAAGTATCAGAGAAAGATGTTACGGCAATCCGGAATGAATTTGGGTTACGTTACTGAGAACAGAGGGAACAGTAACGATTGTTTTGGTAAAATATTAACAATTCAATAAAAACACTTGACAACCCTACTTTACCATACTAAAATGTAAAAAGCAAAAAAACTGTTGCCGTAGGAAAAACAAATGATTGCCCTATACGGAAAAAGGGACATCCTTCCATGGCAGAACAAGGAGGAATATTATGAAAAAATACAGCGACATGAGCAAAGAAGAACTGCTTACACTCAAAGCACAGCTGGATAAAGAATACGCAGATATCAAAGCAAAGGGCTTAGCTCTCGATATGTCACGTGGAAAACCGTCAGCAGACCAGCTCGATCTCTCAATGGGATTAATGAACGTATTAAGCAGCGATTCAGACCTCAAGTGCGAAACAGGAGTAGACTGCCGTAACTACGGTGTTATCGACGGAATCCCGGAAGCTAAACGCTCCTTGGAGAAATGTCCGAGGTAGATCCGGACCACATCATCATCTACGGAAACTCAAGCTTAAACGTTATGTTTGACAGCATTGCACGTTCTATGACACAGGGTGTAATGGGAAATACCCCATGGTGCAAACTTGATAAGGTAAAATTCCTCTGTCCTGTACCGGGATATGACCGCCATTTCAAGATTACAGAATTCTTCGGAATCGAAATGATCAACGTGCCAATGACACCACAGGGACCAGACATGGATATGGTAGAGAAGCTTGTCAGTGAAGACGCATCCATCAAAGGAATCTGGTGTGTGCCGAAATACTCCAACCCACAGGGATATACTTATTCAGCAGAAACAGTAGAGCGCTTTGCGCATCTGAAACCGGCAGCACCTGATTTCCGTATCTACTGGGATAACGCATACAGCATTCACCATCTCTATGATGACAATCAGGACTTCCTTGTAGAAATCCTTGAAGCATGTGCAAAAGCAGGAAATCCTGATCTTGTATATAAATTTACATCAACATCAAAAGTCAGCTTCCCGGGTTCCGGTATTGCAGCAGTTGCAGCTTCCAAAGCAAACCTGGAAGATTTCCGCAGCTACATGCAGATCCAGACAATCGGACATGACAAATTAAACCAGTTACGTCATGTAAAATTCTTCAAAAATATCGACGGTCTTCATGAACACATGAGAAAACATGCGGCAATTCTCCGTCCGAAATTTGAAATGGTTCTTAACACACTGGACAGAGAACTTGGCGGTCTTGGAATCGGCGAGTGGACAAAACCACATGGTGGATACTTCATTTCCTTTGATTCAATGGAAGGATGTGCAAAAGCTATTGTTGCCAAGGCAAAAGAAGCAGGTGTTGTACTTACAGGAGCAGGCGCAACTTATCCATATGGAAAAGATCCGAAAGACTCCAATATCCGTATTGCACCAAGCTTCCCGACTCCTGAGGATCTTGGAAAAGCAGCAGAAGTATTCGTACTCTGTGTTAAACTTACAAGTGTAGAGAAACTACTGGCTACTGTTTGCTGATAATATCCCGCGAGGTGTTTTTTGTGAGCGAAGATCACAGAACCCGAGACATACCGCGCGAATTTATGCAATTAGCATAATTCTGTGCATCGCGAAGCGTGTTACTGTGAACGGAGTGAACAGTAACACTACTGGAAAACGCATAAAAGAGAATAATCGTATTTACTTTCTGGATAAATAATGTGATAATAAAACTGCCCGGCATAATTTCTTGCCGGGCGGTTGCTGTTTATAAAAAAGAAAGGAGAGGATGTCGTGAGCAGCAGAAAGAAAATCATGATCACCCTGATCATAATCTTGCTCCTGCTGACTGCCGGAGTATATGGATATGTGTATACTATTTCACAGAGCATTTCTTACCGGGATCAATGGTAAACGGATTCAACTGTTCCTATATGACAGTATCCCAGTCAGAAGAATTGCTTACACAGAAGGTGGGAGCATATGTTCTTACTATTGACACCAGAAATAACGGACAGGAAAGTATCACAGCAAAACAGGCGGGACTTTCCTATGACTCAGATGGAAGTGTTGATAAACTGATCAGGAATCAGGATCGTTTTACATGGTTTCTTGCTTTTAATCAGCACAGGAATTATGAGGTGTCCTCCTCCATTAAATATGATGAGCAGAAGACAGAGGCTGCCATTTCCGAACTGAAATGTATGCAACAGGAGAATATGACAGAACCTTCGGATGCTCATATAGAAGAGAAAGACGATAAGTTTGTAATTGTTCCTGAGCAGGAGGGAACTGCACTGAAACCAGAAAAAACAAGTCAGGATATTATAGATGCTCTTGTCACAGGACGAACGCCGGTTGATCTGGAAGCAGATGGATGCTACAAAGAACCGAAAGTTATCAGAGTGATGAAACTTGACGAAGAATTGTGACCTGATAAACAAACTTACGGATGTAGTGATAACCTATGATTTTGACGATTGCACAGAGACAGTAGACAGAGATATGATCAAAAACTGGCTCACAACAGATGAAAACGGTCTTTATACACTTGACAAAAAACAGATAGAGCATATATCAGTGAACTGGCGGCTAAATATGATACGGTTGGAACAGAGAGAACATTTAATACATATGATGGTCGTGAGATTACTGTCAGCGGAGGGAATTATGGCTGGCAGATCGATCAGAAAGCGGAGCTGAAAGAACTTACAGAACTGATAAAAAACGGAGAAACCCAGGTCAGAGAACCTGTTTATTCCCATGAAGCCTGGTCAGGAAAACAAATGATATCGGATATACGTATATAGAGATTGACCTGACGGCCCAGAGAATGGTATTCTATAAAGATGGAACGCCGACTGCGGATGCGCAGATCGTATCCGGAAATCCATTCGTGCCCAACTGTGCAACTCCTGTGGGATGTTATACAACAGGTGAAATGAAGAGCGGATGTACAGTGAACGGAGAGGACTATCCTTCTGCTGTAAATTACTGGATCCCATTCGATGGAAATCTGGGGATCAGTGATGCTCCATGGAGAATGGATTTCGGAGGGCAGCTTTATGAATTTGAAGGCACACATGGAAGCATCTGTGCACCATCCGATCAGGTGCAGATCATTTTCAGCAATGTTGAGAAGAACACACCGATTGTTATTTATGAATAAAGGAGAAAAATGATGAAGATTGTAGTATTAGCGGGGGGAACAAGTACAGAACGTACTGTCTCCATTACATCAGGAACAGGAATATGTAAGGCATTACGACAGAAAGGACATCAGGCGATTCTTGTGGATATTTTTTGCGGCATTGAGAATGTGGACTGGGAGAATCCGTTTCCGTCAGAGTATGATGTGGACGCAGCATCAGAATATATGTCAGCATTTAACGACAGGATTGAACAGATGAAAAAGAGAGAAGAAGCTTCTTCGGACCAAACGTGCTGAAATCTGCGAGGCGGCTGACATTGTTTTCCTGGGACTTCATGGTGCGAACGGAGAAGATGGAAAAGTACAGGCAACATTTGACCTGATGGGAATCAAATATACAGGAACCGGATATTTAAGCAGTGCCCTGGCAATGGATAAGGGAATCACCAAGCAGATGTTCCTGATGAATAATGTACCAACACCGCGGGGAGTGTCTATGGTAAAAGAAGAAATGACCACAGATCTGAAAGCACTTGGAATGGAATTTCCTGTAGTTGTAAAAACCTGCTGTGGCGGTTCCAGTGTAGGTGTTTATATTGTGAATGATCAGGCCGAATATGAGCAGGCTCTCAAAGACGCTTATTCTTATGAAAATGAAGTCGTGGTCGAAGAATATATAAAAGGACGTGAATTTTCAGTAGCGGTTGTGGACGGAAAAGCTTATCCGATCATCGAAATTGCTCCGCTTCAGGGATTCTATGATTATAAGAATAAATATCAGGCCGGCTCTACGATTGAGACCTGTCCTGCCGAAATTCACCGGAACTCACAGAGAAAATGCAGCATTATGCGGAAGCAGGAGCCAAAGCTCTGTTTATGGAAGGATACTGCCGTCTTGATTTCATGATGAAGGAGAATGGAGATATGTATTGTCTGGAAGCAAATACTCTTCCCGGAATGACACCAACCAGTCTGATTCCGCAGGAGGCAAAAGTTCTGGGAATCGACTATCCGACTTTATGTGAGAAACTGATTGAAGTTTCCATGAAAAAATATCCGACGCAGGATTTCACACTATAGAGCGTGTCTGCAGTAATTTATAGAATTGTTATAGATGCATTATTAAGAGAATTGCTATAACAGGAAAGAAGATATAAAAAATATTATGAAAAACTTAACTCTTGAAAATATCGCCCGCGTATGCGGCGGTACTTATTATGGTCCGGCTGATAAATTACAGGAAGAAGTAATGTCTGTTATCACAGACAGCAGAAAAGCAGAAGAAGGATGTCTGTTTGTACCTATTGTGGGGGAACGTGTAGATGCCCATAAATTTATCCCACAGGTAATGGAAGCAGGGGCACTGGCAACCTTGTCGGAACGGGTACTTGATAACGCTGATTTTCCTTATATCGCAGTAGAATCTTCTCTTCAGGCAGTGAAAGATATTGCAGAGTTTTATTTAAAGCAGCTTCAGATCCCGGTTGTGGGAATTACAGGAAGTGTTGGTAAGACAAGTACAAAAGAAGTGATCGCATCTGTCTGAACCAAGAAATACCATACTCTGAAAACACAGGGCAACTTTAACAATGAACTTGGTCTGCCTCTCACAGTTTTTCGTCTGCGTGATGGAGATGAAATTGCAGTTCTGGAAATGGGAATCAGTGATTTCGGTGAGATGACCAGACTTGCGCAGATTGCAAGACCGGACACCTGCGTGATCACGAATATCGGTACCTGCCATCTGGAGAATCTGGGAGACAGAAATGGTGTTCTGAAAGCAAAGACAGAGATTTTTAAATTCCTCAGACCGGAGGGACATATTGTATTAAATGGCGATGATGACAAGCTTATCACAGTAAAAAAATATGAAAAGATAAAACCTGTATTTTTCGGAATGAGTAATGAATGTCAGGTTTACGGTGATAAGATTGTAAGCAGAGGTTTAAAGGGAATGACCTGCACCATTCATCTGGGGGATACTGCATTTACAGTTGATATCCCGATGCCGGGGCGCCATATGGTATATAATGCGCTGGCAGCAGCTGCAGTTGGAAATATTTATGGACTTACAACTGAGCAGATCAAAGCTGGAATCGAGAGCCTGGAGCCGATCAGCGGTCGTTTCAGAATGATCGAAACAGATAAATTTCTGATCGTAGATGACTGCTATAATGCAAATCCTATGTCCATGAAAGCCTCTCTGGATGTTCTGCAGGATGGTGCAGGACGCAGAATAGCAGTCCTTGGCGATATGGGTGAACTTGGAGAGAATGAAGTTCAGCTTCATGAGGAGGTAGGAGAGCATGCCGGAAAATGTGATATTGATGTTCTTATCTGTACAGGTAAACTGTGCAGAAATATGGCAGAGAGAGCACAGCGGACAAATCCGGACCTGAAAGTAATCTATGAGCCGGACAGAGAAAGTCTGCTGGAGCATCTGGAAGGTTATGTACAGGATGGTGACACTATTCTTGTGAAAGCTTCCCATTTTATGAAGTTTGAAGAGGTAGTTACGAAACTGGAAAATATGTAAACACTTTTGTCTTTTTATGAGAGAATTTGATGAGCGATTTTAGTTCCATGATACCGGAAACAGCAGTATAATAATCCTGTCAGTTTATGAGCAGGCAGCGTGTTCAAGTGAGGAGGATGTTATGCTGGAGAAAGTTATGGAACTGCATTTCCTGCTGTATGCCATGATGTTAATGGGCGGACTGGGAGCACTGGGGATGCTGACCACACATCTTACCTACCGAAGAATGATCAGAAAAAATACAGAGGTTAAATCAAATCTCAAAGAGAAATGGACAAATCTTTGGAAAACAAGAGACAGGCTGTTGAACCGTATGAACCGGTTTGTCTGGTATCCGTCACTTTTCTGTATTGCTTTTCTTGGACTGGCTTTTTTTCTGTATTCCAAAGATGCACGATGGGACGGAATGCCGCTGGCATATCTTTATGTGGCTGCGATTATTCCGACAGCATTGCTTTTGCTGAGACAGGCGCTGGATTTTACATACAGAGAAGAACTTCTGATGAATTCTTTTTCTGATTATGTGGAACATGCCCGCACATGGGTAGAAGAAGTGCCGGTGCCGGAGAAGGCTGACGAAGCTGTAAAAGAGGAAATCGTTGAACATATTGCGGACAGTATCCGCCAGACTGCAGCAGCAGGAAGCCATTTCAGCGGAATGCTTACACCCGAGGAAGATGAGATTATGAGAGAAATCATAAGAGAATTTATGAAATAAAGACATGAAAATTCACTGCAAATGAGATACACAGGATCAGAAACAATATGGTAATGTAAAGTTTCTGATCCTGTACACATTTTAAGACAGAATAATTTATTATTCGTCATCCTCTTCAATTACCTGGATCTCCAGATAATCAAAATCAATCTGCTCTATAAAATTATCCTGATAAAATCTGGCTTTTCCATGTTTCTTAAAATGTCTGACTGTAGATTCCAGCCAGATTGGGTTTCCCAGATCCATTTCATAACAGATACTTTCCAGACCACGAAAAATCTTGTGGGTCCGCGTATCTTCGGAGTCATCGCAGATTACAGTATCTTTCAGTAAATGATTATCTTTCCATATTTTTCCCCATAAACGGAACATATCGGTAATACCTCCCTGTCAGAACTGCCACAGGCGGCAGAAATCTCATTTTCTAAGTGATTCCCAGTATAGCGGATTTTTGCGGGAAAGTAAAGAAAGTGAAAAGCAACAGCAAAATACTTATAGTCTTAGGCTTGATTATTCCGGTGGAATATTCTATAATAAAACCTAAATTTCCATAAATTAGCGTGTCAAAGTGCCGGTTCAGGAGAAAATCAGTTTTCATCTGGAAATTTGAAGACTGGTGTGGATAAGGTGAGTTCCATAACTGCATTTGTGATATGCAAAAAAACAGAATGGAGGAGACATTATGAAATTATACGATACCGGTGTGTATTTGCTGAATGGTCAGAAGATTGTTCCGGAGAGTCAGGCAGATTTTCCTGTTTCCAAAGAGAAAGCTGCAAAGAGTACAATTGCCTATTCAATTCTGAAAGCACACAATACTTCCGGAAATATGGAGAAACTTCAGATTAAATTTGATAAACTGACTTCTCATGATATCACTTTTGTCGGAATTATCCAGACTGCACGTGCTTCAGGCCTTGAGAAATTTCCGGTGCCATATGTACTGACAAACTGCCATAATTCACTCTGTGCAGTAGGCGGAACTATTAATGAAGATGATCATATGTTTGGACTTACCTGTGCCAAGAAATATGGCGGCGTATATGTACCGCCCCATCAGGCGGTTATCCATCAGTTTGCAAGAGAAATGCTTGCAGCAGGCGGTAAAATGATCCTCGGTTCAGACAGCCATACACGATATGGCGCACTGGGAACCATGGCAATGGGTGAGGGCGGACCGGAGCTTGTAAAGCAGCTTCTTTCCCAGACTTATGATATCAATATGCCAGGCGTCGTTGCCATTTATCTTACCGGTTCTCCTCGTCCGGGCGTAGGTCCTCAGGACGTTGCGCTTGCGATTATCGGCAAGGTTTTTGCAAACGGATATGTGAAGAATAAAGTTATGGAATTTGTAGGACCCGGTGTTGCAAATTTAAGTGCTGATTTCCGAATTGGCGTAGATGTAATGACAACAGAGACCACCTGTCTTTCCTCTATCTGGCAGACAGATGAGAAGATTCAGGAATTCTATGAGATCCATGGCAGAAGTGAAGATTACAAAGAACTGAAACCAGGTGAAACAGCATACTATGATGGCTGTGTAGAGATTGATCTGAGTGAGATCAGACCAATGATCGCTATGCCATTCCATCCAAGCAATACATATACAATTGATGAACTGAAAGCAAATCTGGATGATATTCTGGCAGATGTTGAGAAAAAAGCACAGATCAGCCTTGATGGAAAAGTTCCATATACATTAAGAGACAAAGTAATTGATGGTAAACTTTATGTAGAACAGGGAATCATCGCAGGATGTGCAGGTGGTGGATTTGAAAATATCTGTGCAGCAGCTGATATCCTTAAAGGCAAGAGCATTGGTGCAGATGCCTTCACATTGAGTGTATATCCGGCAAGTACTCCGATTTATATGGAACTGGCTAAGAATGGCGTTCTGGCAGGACTTCTTGAAACGGGAGCTGTTGTGAAGACTGCTTTTTGCGGACCTTGCTTTGGTGCAGGGGATACTCCTGCAAATAATGCATTCAGTATCCGTCATACGACCAGAAACTTCCCGAACCGCGAAGGTTCCAAAATCCAGAATGGCCAGATTTCTTCTGTTGCACTTATGGACGCACGTTCTATTGCGGCAACTGCAGCAAACAAAGGTTTTCTGACTTCAGCAGAGGATTATACGGGTGGTTATACAGGGCAGAAATATTTCTTTGATAAGACAATTTATGACAATCGTGTATTTGACAGCAAGGGTATAGCTGATCCGGGTGTAGAGATCCAGTTTGGTCCGAATATTAAGGACTGGCCGGAGATGGCTGCACTTCCGGAGAATCTGATCGTGAAGGTTGTTTCTGAGATCCATGATCCGGTTACTACAACAGATGAACTGATCCCGTCTGGTGAGACATCTTCTTATCGTTCCAATCCACTTGGACTGGCTGAGTTTACACTTTCCAGAAAAGATCCTGCTTATGTAGGACGTGCGAAAGAAGTTCAGAAAGCTCAGAAGGCTATTCAGGAAGGAAAATGTCCGGTTGAGGCATTACCGGAGATGAAACCTGTAATGGATGTGATCAAAAAGGATTATCCGAATGTAAGCAAGGAAAATCTTGGTGTGGGAAGTACGATCTTTGCAGTGAAACCAGGTGATGGTTCTGCGCGTGAGCAGGCTGCTTCCTGTCAGAAAGTGCTTGGCGGATGGGCAAATATCGCCAATGAGTATGCGACAAAGAGGTACCGTTCCAATCTGATCAACTGGGGTATGCTTCCATTCCTGATTAAAGAAGGGGAGCTTCCGTTTGCAAACGGAGATTATCTGTTCTTCCCACAGATTCGTAAGGCAGTGGAAGAAAAGGATGATGTGATCCGGGGATATGTTGTCGGTGCTGAGGGACTGAAGGAGTTTGAAGTGGCTCTTGGGGAGCTTACGGATGATGAGCGTGAGATTATCCTTAAGGGATGCCTGATTAATTATAATCGAAAATAGAAAGTGATGAAGATGTAGCTATCCTCTCTTTAGGTTGGGAGTAGCTGCATCTTTATTATTTATGAAATTATGAGAATTGCGGGAACTGCTTTGCAGCGGAGCGATTCGTGGATATAATAGAGCCCCGGGCAGCAACGTACTGCATCGAAGAAAGTGAAATAGTCTGAAAATTATCAAATAAATAAAAATATTATAAAATTAGTGCAAATAAGACAAAGATAAATAGAAAATATTGAAATAAAATGCAAAAATGTATTGACAAATAATAACAAGAGTGTTATTATAACACCATCAAAAGAAACAAGGAAACGAATTAAACAATCAAAGAAATTCATTCAATTCATAGCATATATAAATGTTCCAATGAAAAGGATGAAAATAAAAGAAAGGTTCGGGTGATTCCATTGGGAAAGAATTTATAACTTCATCAATATAAGAGTGACGGGTATCGCATTTCCTGCAAGAAAGACCTGATACGGAGATTATAAAAAAAATATTTTCCTTATATATAAGAGCATACGCACAGTCTGATTAATAAGGAAGGAATGTATCAAAGGTATTATAGAAGCGATAACTTATATTGAATATCTGTTGCAGACCTGATACAGGGATTTTGGTAAATGTGTAAAGAAATATTTATCGGAAGAGCATAACCCTTATCTCAGTAGTTAGCCTGAAAGCAGAGGTTCAGGTAACAGATAAACTGAAGGTAAGAACGATGTTTTGAGAGGCATATAGAAGTTTAAGTATATGGCTTGAAATCCTGCATCAGAAGAATATCCGGTATATAAAATTACAGGATATTGAGAGAAATATTAAGGTACTTTTCAGTGATACTTTACATAATTCAGAACATCTGCCATTAATGTTCGATAAATATGAAAAGCACATAAGGAAATTAAACAGTTGTGAATTTAAGAAGTTAGGTTTATGATTGCTTAGCACGAAAAATAATGAAAAAGTGTATCCGATATTTCATAAATGAAAACAAATTATAATACGTGAAATTATAATTTAAAATCTATAAAACTTTCTAAGTAAGTTCCGATGAACTGAATAACTGATATCATAAAAGCATAAAAGCAGGAATGAATCAGATTATAAACAGTACATATGGATTATGAGCAGGAAACAGAATAGGAATTTTAAATAAACATAGAAAAATTTAATAGTGAACTTATAAAGTAGTTTGTAAATAACATATTATTTTATTATAGAAAGAATACTAAGAGGAAAATAAATTGAATAACGAAGAACATTGAAGCGGTCATCATTTTTGAAATCAGGAAAAGTAAAAAGTGATGACCGTTTTCAAATTGTATTCATATATATTCGTTTATTGCGTGAAATGGAATTTTAGGATATACTCTCCATGAAAAGGAGAGTTTTTTATGTGGATAAAAGATATCAGAGATTATATTTTATATGAAGATAAAGATATTCTGGTCTGTCACAAACCGGCAGGGCTTGCAGTTCAGAATGCGCGGGTTGGCAGTATGGATATGGAGAGCCTCTTGAAGAATTATATTGCTCAGAAGGTGCCGGGTAAGATGCCGTATCTGGGTATTATCCATCGCTGGATCAGCCGGTGGAGGGGGTTCTTGTGTTTGCCCTGAATCCGAAGGCAGCAGCAAATCTCAGCAGACAGATGACAGCGGGAAAAATAAAGAAGACTTATCTTGCAGTTACAGAAGGAACAGTGAAAGTGAAGAGTGCAAAACTGGTGGACTGGCTGAAGAAGGATGGCAGGACCAACAGCTCTGCAGTGGTTGAGGGAGGGACTTCCGGAGCAAAAAAGGCGATATTGTCTTATGAAGTTCTGGAAACCTGGAAAAATAAGGAAGATGCACAGGATTGTGGCGAAAGAAACCTGATCCGGATCGATCTGGATACAGGCAGGCATCATCAGATTCGTGTGCAGATGGCGCATGCCGGAATGCCTTTGGTTGGTGACAGAAGTATAATCCCGGTCAGAATAGTCAGGAACCGCTGGCTCTCTGTTCTGCAAAACTGGGATTTCAGCATCCGGTGACAAAGAAACAGTTGGAGTTTCAGGTGCAGCCTGCAGGTATGGCATTCAAAAGACATTGATATAGCGCAATTTTTGATGTATAAAAGTGAAAAATGTGTAAAATCTCTGGACGAATTTCGTAAAGTGTGTATAATGTAGAAAGTAATATGCAGTTATAAGGTTTATAGCAATTCTCGTAAATAATGCATTTAAGAGGATCGCTACAGGTAATTGTTCGATGTTAATTATTCTGTGAGAGTACTGAGCAGATATCGATTTTTAGTTGACAGAAATTATACATTATTTTATGAAATTGCTGTAATGTGCAGTATAGCACTGAAAGGAAGAGGAAATTAAAATGAAAAGAGCGGCGGCAGCAGCGATAAGCTTAATGACAGGACTGGCAATGCTGACAGGATGCAGCAGAGCGGAGGTGGAAGAGACAATCCAGCCGTTGGTGGCAGACGCTATCGAAGAATCCGATTCAGAGGCAGAAGCAGTGAAGGAAGAGGATGAGAGTCCGCTGATTCCGGAGATTGATACAGATATAAAAATCCATGCCGGTTCAAGGATCGCAGTGGTAAGCAAATGTGTCAAGGGCGAATACTGGAAGATGGTTAAGAAAGGCATGAAGATGCGGTAAAGGAAATTAATAAAGCATATGGTTATAAAAAAGATGACCAGATTACCATGACTTTTGAAGGTCCTGATAATGAAGAGGACGTAGAAACTCAGATTAATACAATAGATGCTGTTATTGCAGAGAATCCGGATGTTCTTTGTATTTCGGCAAGTGACATGGATTCCTGTGAGGCACAGCTTGAAGCTGCAAAGGAAAATAGAATTCCGGTTATAGCATTTGATTCTAATGTAGCCGAGAAGAAACTGGTGAAGGCATATCGGGGAACCGATAATGTGCAGGTAGGAAAGATGGCTGCTTATCAGCTTGGCAGTGCACTAGGAAAGATGGGAAAGGTTGCGGTTTTTTCCGCACAGCAGAAGACAAAGAGTGTTCAGGATCGTGTAGAAGGATTCATGAATAATATCGGGAAGTACGGAGACATTGAAGTTGTGGAAACCATTTATTCTGATCAGGTAGATGATATGGAGGCTTCCATGAAGGAAGTTCTGGAAAAATATCCCACACTGGATGGTGTATTCTGCACCAATGCAGATATTACAGAGATGTATCTGAATCTGGAGAAGAGTGATGAGCATGATGCACCGGCTCTGGTAGGGGTTGATGCAACTACTAAGCAGCAGGAAGCAATCCGTAATGGAGAAGAGATTGGCTGTGTTTCCCAGCAGCCTTATGCTATGGGATACCAGACGATCTGGCAGCAGTTGAAACAACAGCACCGAAGAAATCTGTTGTGATCGAGAAAAATGTACTGAGCAATCCGGCATGGATCGATGCAGACTGTCTGGATGATCCGGACTACAGTGGATATTTATATACAGAATAAGAATTAAAGATAAACGCTCCGGGAGGATGTACAGGGTCTCAAATGCATTAATTAAGAGGATTTTCTATAAGAGGAATGTGTCTGCTGGGACAGACCGGTAATACAGAACTTATATATAAAGCAGAATTATATACGAAAGAAGAAGCATGAAAACAGTGATGAGTTGTTTTCGTGCTTTTTTTGTGTTATAGAATATTACTCCGTAATGTTCTATGACACAAAAAGCTCTCCGGGCAGGCTCCTTGTTTATATCTCTTCTTCTTTGAAATAAAAATATAAACAAATCAGAAGCTTTGACTGTATAAAAAGATTTATATTGATGATATAATCACATACACGATATAAAAATAACAAAAAAATATTGGATGGATGAAAAATATTTGATAAAATTATTTAATGAGATTGTAATTTTAAAGGATATATGATAAAATTTGACTATAAATTCTTGAAAATATATAAAAAAATTAGGCAAAAAGGAGAAGAGGATGAAACAATGGTCAGAGATCATCAGAAATGTCACCATGTTGTCGCAGCTTGGACTGTCTCTCATAACCCCTGTCCTGATATGTCTGGCAGTATGCTGGCTGATTGTTTCTAAGACCGGAGCTGGCGGATGGGTATATATCCCCGGTTTTTTCTTTGGTCTTGGAGGTTCCGGGACAGTGGCATATAAATTTTATCTTTCTATTAACAGACAGCAGAAGAAAGAGAACAAAAAGAAGAAAAATAAAGTATCGTTTAACAGACACCTGTAATGATACAGAAACGAAAGGGAGATTTATATGAGTATTATGGATAATGTTCAGCCTGCCGTAAAGAAGGAAACCGGGAAGGTAGCTGCCATCACCGGAATCGGGCTGATTTTGATGTGGATCGTGTTTGGAGTGCTGCATGCTTTCATGCCACAGAAGGTACCGTTTGATTATACGGTGTTTCTTGGAGGGGCAGTGGGAGGATGTGTGGCAGTCCTTAATTTCTTTTTTATGGGACTTGCAGTGCAGAAAGCAGCTGCAGCAACAGATGAGGACACAGCGAGAATGAGGATCAAAGCAAGTTACTCCCAGAGAATGCTGATCCAGATGTTGTGGGTGATTCTGGCAATCGTGGCACCCTGTTTTCATTTTGTGGCAGGAATCGTTCCTCTTTTATTTCCCGGAACAGGAATTAAAATTGCAGGAATTTTTCATACTAACAAATAGGTATTTCTATATCAAACCGGAACAGTACCGGGAGAGACAGGAGGTGAATAAAGAGTATGGAATTGGATATCAGCGGGGCAAGGATATTCTTTACATTACCCATTGATGTGCCTGTTCTCGGACCATTAAGGATCAGTGAGACAATGGTGGTAAGCTGGATTGTTATGATACTCATAACAGGTTTGTGTATCTGGCTGACACATGATCTGAAAGAAGAGAACATTTCCAAACGTCAGGCTGTGGCAGAGCTCATTGTAGAGAAGGCCAACAGCTTTGTAATCGGAAATATGGGTGAGAAATTCAGATACCTGATACCATTTGTTGCAGCACTTTTTGCAACCAGTGTGGTTTCCAACCTGATCAGTCTGATCGGACTTCGAAGCCCTACAGCAGACCTTTCTACTGAGGCTGCTGGGCAGTTGTGTTTTCATTATGATCACAGCACAGAAGATAAAGACCAGCGGATTTGGCGGTTATCTGAAAGGATTTACAACTCCGATCGCAGTTATGACACCGTTTAATATTCTTTCCGAGCTGGCTACACCTGTCAGTATGGCGTGTCGTCATTTCGGAAATATCCTTTCCGGTGTGGTAATCAATGGTCTGATCTATGGGGCACTGGCAGTCGCAAGTTCCGCGCTTCTGGGCCTGATCCCGGGTGCACTGGGAGATGTACTGTCAAAGATACCGATTCTTGATGTCGGTGTACCTGCGATAACGTCGGTCTATTTTGACTGGTTCTCAGGAGTTATGCAGGCGTTTATCTTCTGTATGCTGACTGTAATGTATATTGCAAATGCAGCAGAAGAGTAGCAGAAACATGATTTGCCGGAGCAAAACGGCAGCGGTGGTAACCGCAAAGAATGCTGAAATACAGCAGAAAAATTAATACCGCAGCAAAGGGGAAAAGCTGCAGATTATTATTTAACAGGAGGGTTTTAATATGGATTTTCAGTTATTGGCAAAAGGTATCGCATTAGCAGGATGTGCAATTGGAGCAGGATGTGCGCTGATCGCAGGTATCGGACCTGGTATTGGTGAAGGTAACGCAGTAGCAAAGGCATTGGAAGCAATCGGACGTCAGCCTGAGTGCAAGGGTGATGTTACTTCTACCATGCTTCTTGGATGTGCCATTGCAGAGACAACAGGTATCTACGGTTTCGTAACCGGTCTGTTGCTTATCTTCGTTGCACCTGGTATGTTCATGAACTTCTTGAGCTGATAAAAACAGCTGAGATGTCGAATATCACAGACTAAGCGGCATCTGATATGGAACCTGTGGATAATTCCGGCAACAGCCGGAGAATGATCCGCATAAATACAGACAGGAGGTTACAAACATGCAGGTACAGGAATTAGTTGGAATTGTGCCGTGGAATTTTATAGCGACGATTTGCAACCTTTTTATTCAGGTATATCTGATCAAACGTTTCCTCTTCAAGCCCATCAATGAGATGCTGGAAAAGCGCAAAGCGAAAGCGGATGCCCAGATCCAGGATGCAGTGAAGGCAAAGGAAGAAGCTCAGGCAATGAAGGCAGAATATGAAAAGAATATGCAGGAAGCCAAGAATAGGGCAAATGACATTGTGATGACAGCTCAGAAAACAGCTGCTATCCAGAGTGAAGAGATGCTTAAGGAGCTTCCAGTCAGGTAACGGCCATGAAAGAGAAGGCAGAGAAAGACATTGCCCAGGAGAAACGTAAGGCAGTCAACGAAATCAAGGGAGAAATCGGCGGTATGGCTGTTGAGATTGCCGGAAAAGTGATCGAGCGCGAAATTAGTGAAGAGGATCATGCAAAACTGATTGATGAGTTTATTGAGAATGTAGGTGAGGCATCATGACAAAAACTGCCAGAGTTTACGGCGGAAGTCTGTATGACCTTGCCGCTGAAGAAAAGCTCGATGGACAGATCATGGAGCAGATGATCGCAGTCAGACAGATTTTCAGGGAAAATCCGGGATATTTGAAATTGCTGGGAGAACCGGCGATTCCTGAAGACGAGAGACTTAAGATGATTGAAGAGGCTTTCGGAGGGCAGGCAGAGAGATATCTGGTGAATTTCCTGAAATTATTGTGTGAACGCAAGATTCTGAGAGAGTTTGCCGGATGCTGCGAAGAGTTTATCAGACGCTACAACAGTGCACATGGAATTGCAGAAGCCGTGGTTACCAGTGCAGTGAAGCTCAGTGATACTCAGATGGAAGCTCTGAAAGCGAAGCTTGAGAAGCTAAGTGGAAAGAAAGTGTATCTGGTTCAGAAAACAGATGCATCCGTTCTTGGCGGACTTCGCGTGGAACTGGAGGGCGTACAGCTTGACGGTACAGTACAGAGCCGTATTTCCGGTATTTCGAAGAAACTGAATGAATTGGTAGTATAAGGAACTGGATTCCGGATTTGAGAATCGTACTGTATGGGTATTTGACATATGGATATGAAAAATCTTTAAATTTCTGAATTCAGACAGCGCAAAATAATAGAATATAAAAGGATGGAATGGAAACATGCAATTAAAACCTGAGGAAATATCCAAGGTCATCCGAAGCCAGATAAAATATTACGAAAATGCCATTCAACAGAACGAGACAGGTACGATCCTTATGGTTGGTGACGGTATTGCCAGAGCCAGCGGACTGGTAAACTGTATGTCAGGAGAGCTTCTGGAATTTGAGGACGGAAGCTTTGGTATGGCACAGAACCTGGAGGAGAACAGTGTCTCCATCGTAATCTTTGGTTCAGATGAGAACATTGGTGAGGGTCAGACCGTAAAGCGTACAGGCAAGGTCGTGTCTGTACCTGTAGGCGACGCCATGGTTGGACGTGTTGTAAATGCACTGGGACAGCCAATTGACGGAGCAGGCCCGATTGATACAAAAGAATTCCGGCCAATCGAGAGCAAGGCACCAGGAATCTGTGAGAGAAGATCTGTATATCAGCCTCTTCAGACCGGTATCAAAGCCATCGACTCTATGATCCCTATCGGACGTGGACAGCGAGAACTGATCATTGGTGACCGTCAGACCGGTAAAACTACAATTGCTACAGATACCATTATTAACCAGAAGGGAAAAGATGTGATCTGTATCTATGTAGCCATTGGACAGAAGCGTTCCACAGTAGCTACATTAGTAGAGAACCTGACTAGAAACGGCGCAATGGATTATACTATCGTTGTGGCAGCTACAGCATCTGAGTCAAGCCCGCTGCAGTATATCGCACCGTATTCCGGATGCGCAATGGGTGAATACTTTATGAATAAGGGAAAAGATGTGCTGATCATCTATGATGATTTAAGTAAGCATGCAGTTGCATACCGTGCACTTTCCCTGCTGATCCGTCGTCCGCCTGGACGTGAGGCATATCCGGGTGATGTTTTCTATCTGCATTCCAGACTTCTGGAACGTGCAGCGAAGCTGGACGATGAACATGGCGGCGGTTCCATGACAGCACTGCCGATCATTGAAACACAGGCAGGTGACGTATCTGCCTATATTCCTACCAACGTTATTTCTATTACAGATGGACAGATTTTCCTGGAGACAGAGTTATTCCATTCAGGAATCATGCCTGCTGTAAACCCGGGTATCTCCGTATCACGAGTTGGTGGTGATGCGCAGATCAAGGCAATGAAGAAGGTAGCAGGAACACTGAAACTGATTTATTCCCAGTACCGTGAGCTGCAGAGCTTCGCACAGTTTGGTTCTGATCTGGATGCTGATACAAAGGCGCGTCTGGAACAGGGAGCACGTATTGTGGAAGTTCTGAAACAGAACCAGAATGCACCGGTTCCTGTAGAGAAACAGGTTGCGATCCTTTATGCGGTTACAAAGGGTGTTCTGGAATCAGTAAAAGTTGAAGACGTAAATGTATATGAATCAGGATTATATACCTATCTGGATACAGATGCAGCAGGCGTAGAGGTTATGCAGGAGATCCGCTCAACAGGTAAGCTGGAGCAGGAAACAGAGCAGAAGCTTCGCAGCGTACTGGATGCGTATACAGAGAACTTCCTGAATACAAGACCTGAGAAATAAAGTGATTAGGAGGGTATCGTATGGCTTCGAATATGAAAGCGGTAAAGCTGCGTATCAAGAGTGTACAGAGTACCATGCAGATTACCAAGGCCATGGAGCTTGTAGCATCCTCCAAACTGCGTAAGGCAAAGGAACGTGCAGAGGTATGCCGTCCGTACTTTACAGAACTTCATGAGACATTGAAAGAGATTGCAAGGGAGAATACAGATTTCTCATCCGTTTATGCGAAAGAGTCTTCCAACAATAAAACCTGCTATGTAGTGATCGCAGGTGACAGAGGACTTGCAGGTGGTTATAACACCAATCTTTTTAAATGTCTGGAGGCTTCTGCTGAAGGTAAGGACTACATGGTTCTGCCGGTTGGAAAGAAAGCAGTAGAATATTTCCGCCAGAGAGGGATAGAAGCTCTGACAGAACAGTTTGCAGAGGCAGGAAGTATTTCTGTAGCGGATTGTTTTGAGATGGCAAATATGCTCTGTACAGAATTTCGCAAAGGAACCTTTGGCCATATTGAATTATGTTATACTGTCTTTAATTCCATGCTTTCTCAGCAGCCGGAGGTATTTTCCATGCTTCCTATGACTGATATCAGAGAGGAAAGCGGCGGTAAGATAGAGACGAAGAATCTGATCCTCTATGAACCGGACGGAGAGACAGTATTTGATGCCATTGTTCCGGAATATCTGGCAGGCCTGGTTTATGGCGGTATCTGCGAAAGTACTGCAAGTGAACTGGCAGCCAGACGTATGGCTATGGATGCAGCCACAAGTAATGCGGAAGAGATGATCGATCAGCTCAATCTGTATTACAACAGGGCACGTCAGGCCAGCATCACGCAGGAGATCACGGAGATTGTTGCAGGTGCGGAAGGTCTTTAGAAATAGGAGATTATAAACATGAGTGAAAAACACATTGGCGAGGTAGTGCAGGTTATCGGTCCGGTACTGGATATCCGCTTTGCGCACGATGAACTGCCGCCTCTTCTCAATGCCATAGAGATTGATAATGATGGCGCAAAGCTGGTTGCCGAGGTTGCACAGCAGGTTGGTGATGATGTGGTAAGATGTATTGCCATGAATTCTACTGACGGTCTGGTGCGCGGTGCCAAAGCTCTGGATACAGGCGGTCCAATTTCCGTTCCTGTAGGTGAGGAATGCCTGGGACGAGTATTTAACCTTCTGGGTGACCCGGTAGACAATCTTCCGGCACCGGAGGCAAAGGAACGCTGGTCTATCCATCGTCAGGCTCCTTCTTATGAAGAACAGATGCCTGCAACAGAGATTCTGGAGACAGGTATCAAGGTCGTTGACCTGATCTGTCCTTATGCAAAGGGTGGTAAGATCGGTCTTTTCGGTGGTGCAGGTGTAGGAAAAACAGTTCTTATCATGGAGCTGATCCACAATGTAGCAACTGCACACGGCGGACTTTCCGTATTTACAGGTGTAGGAGAGCGTACACGTGAGGGAAATGACCTTTACAATGAAATGAAAGAAAGTGGAGTTATCGACAAGACTGCTCTGGTTTACGGTCAGATGAACGAGCCGCCCGGAGCACGTATGAGAGTTGGACTTTCCGGACTTACCATGGCGGAATACTTCCGTGATGAGAAGAACCAGGATGTGCTCCTCTTTATTGACAATATTTTCCGTTTTACACAGGCAGGTTCAGAGGTGTCTGCGCTTCTGGGACGTATGCTTCAGCCGTAGGTTATCAGCCCACACTGGCAACTGAAATGGGTAACCTGCAGGAACGAATTACTTCTACAAGAAAGGGTTCCATCACATCTGTACAGGCAGTATATGTGCCTGCCGATGACCTGACTGACCCGGCTCCTGCAACTACATTCTCACATCTGGATGCAACAACTGTACTTTCCCGTGAGATTTCCAGCCAGGGTATTTATCCGGCTGTTGATCCTCTGGATTCCACAAGCCGTATCCTTTCTCCTGAAATCGTAGGAACAGAGCATTATGAGATTGCCAGATCAGTACAGAGAGTTCTTCAGCGTTACAAAGAGCTTCAGGACATTATTGCCATCATGGGTATGGATGAGTTGTCAGAGGAAGACAAACGTACTGTAAGCCGTGCCCGTAAGGTTCAGAGATTCCTGTCACAGAGCTTCTCTGTAGCAGAACAGTTTACAGGTATGCCTGGCAAATATGTTCCGCTGAAGGAGACGCTGAGAGGATTCAGAATGATCCTTAACGGTGAGTGTGATGACATTCCTGAGAGTTATTTCCTGTTTGTGGGAACCATCGATGAAGTGTTTGAAAAAGCGAAGAATCAGTAAAGGGGGAAATGTCCTATGAGTACTTTCCCATTGAAAATCGGAACACCGGACGGACTGCTCTTTGAAGGTAATGTGGAGCGTGTGATCTGCAGAACTGTCAGTGGTGATCTGGCTATTCTTGCCAGACACTGTAATTACTGTACTGCCCTGGGAATGGGCGAAGCCAGTGTGGTAATGGAAGACGGCAGCAGACGAACCGCAGCCTGTATTGGCGGAATGCTTTCTGTTATGAACGGAAAGTGCCGTGTCCTTGCAACTACCTGGGAGTGGAAAGAGGATATTGATGAGCAGCGTGCGCAGGAAGCTAAGAAAAGAGCTGAGGAGATGATCGCCAAAGGTGGTTTGAGTGATCATGATTATAAGATTGTGGAGGCTAAACTGCAGAGGGCGTTGGTGCGTTTGAGTGTGAAGAGCTGAGAAAATAAGAGTTATTAAAAGACTGACAGGAAATCCGGGAGGGGAGACTGTCGGTCTTTTTTGTTTGTGATATGGCTTTTTGGGGATATAGTGGGAAGAATTTGAGGGAGGGATTTGAAGGAGGGATGCATAGAAAAGGGACGCATAGAAAAATAATTTATTTCATGTGCGGTTTCGGACATTAAGATATTCTAAGCTGCTCAAAATCTGCTAAAGGCATGAGAATGCCACAAACTCGCTTCGCTCAGACAGTGTGTCATTTTTCTCATAACGCAGATTTTGACCAGCTAAGAATATCTAAATATCCTGCAAATGCACATGAAATAAATTATTTTTCTATGCTGGTGGTTGGATCTTTTAAATACACTGGCAAGGATTTATTTGATTCGATTAAAAAGATGAAACATAGTATATTGTCACACATTGACACTTTACCATGATGAGGTTAAAATAGAGATAGATTATGCGACTGTAGGGGAAAGTGGGCAGTTGTGATATTATTCTGAATTTCGGCGGTTTGCGGGATTATTTGGACAGGAGCGAATATGTTATGATAGCAGAAAAAATGAAACCTTATGTAAAAAATAATTCAGCCATCCGTATGATGTTTGAGGAGGGAAATCGTCTCAGAGCCATTTACGGTGCGGACAAAGTTTATGATTTCAGTCTTGGGAATCCAAGCGTTCCGGCACCGGAGTGTGTGAAGGAGGCTATTATTGATCTGGTGAATGAAGTGGATCCTACAGTGCTTCATGGTTATATGAGTAATGCAGGATTTGAGGATGTGCGCCAGACGATAGCGGAATCTTTGAACCGCCGCTTTGGAACTAAATTTGCGGCAAAGAATCTGATTATGACGGTTGGGGCAGCCAGTGGCTTGAATGTGATTTTTAAGACAATCCTGAATCCAGAGGAAGAAGTGATTGTTTTTGCACCATACTTTCTGGAATATGGTGCATATGTGCGCAATTTTGATGGCAGGCTTGTGGAAATCTCTCCGGATACAACCACATTTCAGCCGAATCTTGAGGAGTTTGAGCAGAAGATTACAGCAAAGACAAGAGCAGTGATCGTAAATACACCTCACAACCCCACTGGTGTTGTATATTCCGAAGAAACTATTAAGAAGCTGGCTGCAATTCTTGAGAAAAAGCAGCAGGAATTCGGCAGTGTGATTTATCTAATCTCTGATGAGCCATATAGAGAGCTGGCTTATGACGGTGTAGAGGTTCCGTATCTGACAAAATATTATGACAATACTATTGTTGGTTATTCTTACAGTAAATCTCTGTCCCTTCCGGGAGAGCGTATCGGTTATCTGGTAATTCCGGATGAGGCAGATGGAAGTGAAGAGCTTATCACTGCAGCGGCTATTGCCAACCGTACTATCGGATGTGTCAACGCCCCATCCTGATGCAGAAGGTGATTGCCAAATGCGTAGATGCAGAAGTGGATGTAGCTGCATATGACAAGAACCGCCTGGCTTTATACAACGGTTTGAAGGAATGCGGATTCGAGTGTATCAAACCCCAGGGAGCATTCTACCTCTTTGTGAAATCACCGGTAGCAGATGAAAAAGCGTTCTGCGAAGCTGGAAAGAAATATAATATTCTCATGGTTCCGGGAAGTTCCTTTGCCTGCCCGGGTTATGTGAGACTGGCTTATTGTGTATCTTATGATACTATTATTAATTCCCTGCCGGAGTTTAAGAAACTGGCAGAAGAGTTTGGACTGTGAAAACGGCGGGGATTGACATTGGGACAACAACGATAAGCGGTGTTGTTCTGGAAAAAGAGGAAAACGGACAGGCAAAGATTCTGGAGGCAAAAACTGTAGAGAACGGTTGCTTTATCGAAACCGGAAATGAATGGGAAAGAATACAGTATGCAAAAGAAATTGTAGAAAGAGCAGTGAATCTGCTGGATTATTTCCTGGAGAAGTATCCGGATGTTGAGCGGATTGGGCTCACAGGGCAGATGCATGGAATTGTCTATGTTGACAAAGAAGGAAATTGTGTCAGTCCGTTATATACATGCAGGATGCCAGAGGAAGTATCGGCGATGGAGATCAGATTCCTTTAACAGAAGAAATCCGGGAAAGATGTCAAATCCATGCTGCTTCAGGATATGGGCTTGTTACACACATTTATAATATCAGGCATAATCTGGTTCCGGATTCGGCTTTGAGCTTCTGTACGATCATGGATTATTTTGGAATGCATTTGACAGAGCGTAAAAAACCATTGGTACATGTGAGCAATGCGGCAGGTTTGGGATTCTTTGACAGCCGTAAGATGTGCTTCGAAAAAGAAAAACTGGCTGAAATGGGAGTGGACGTAAACGGGCTGCCGGATGTCTGTACTGAAATAGAAAAACTGGGTACATACAGAGGACGAACAGTTACAACTGCAATCGGAGACAACCAGGCAAGCTTCCTTGGCGCAGCAGGTGATGAGGAGAATACATTACTGGTCAATATGGGAACCGGCGGACAGATTTCTGTTCTTTCCAGTCAGTATTTTGCAGGAGATGGAATTGAGGCAAGACCTTTCCTGAATGGGAAGTATCTGCTTGCAGGAGCATCTCTGTGTGGCGGCAAGGCATATGCGCTTCTGGAACAGTTTTTCCGAAAAATTGTAAAAGAAGCGACCGGACAGGAGCAGCCATTATACAAAGTAATGGAAAAGATGGCAAGAACAGGGAGAGACCAGAATAGTGAAAGAACTGAAAGTCGAAAGATTAAAGTGGAAACAACATTTGACGGTACGCGGGTGAATCCGGAAAAAAGCGGCAGTATTACCCAGATCTGTTCCGAAAACTTTACACCTGAAGATTTCTGCTATGGTGTTCTGAAGGGAATGAGCACAGAATTGTATCAGATGTATATGACTATTCAGAATGGAACCGGCATAAAGATCAGGCGTATGATTGGTTCAGGGAATGGACTGAGAAAAAATCCGGTACTGTGCGAAATTATTGAGGATATGTTCAATGCAGAACTTGTTTTGGCAGAATGTGAAGAGGAATCTGCGACAGGAGCGGCAATGAGCAGTAGTATGTAGAACTATAGCAACTCCCCCAGATAATAAAATGAAGCAGTGAAGTGGATTGTGAATAACCAATTGATTTTAATACTGGAATTTGAGGAAAGGGGCTGTCCTGAAAATAGACAGCTCCTTCTTTACTGTCCGATTTATTGTATGTTATTTTTCGACATGTTCTGATATATTTTGGAGCATGCCGGAAAATTTTATGAAAACTGCAAAAAAATTCAGGAAAAAAAGACAGCATTTTAAACGCTATAGAAAAAATGTAATTTTTGAAAAAACAATTATTGTAATAATCTCCCGAACGTGACATAATAAGGATGGAAAAGTAAAGGGCAGGTTAAATTCTGATTAGAGACAGGTAAAATAACCTGCTTACATTATGCGCCGATTTTCTGAGATGAGGTGGGAAATCAGGCAGACGACAAAGGAGAAAATAATGGGAATTTTTTCAATGATATTGTCATTACTGAGCGGAGTAGCGTTATTCCTGTTCGGTATGTCATTGATGGGCGACGGCCTGAAAATGGTTGCCGGAAATAAGCTGGAAGCTTTCCTGTATCGAATGACAAACACACCGCTGAAGGGAGTTGCTCTGGGTACTGGTGTTACCAGCGTGATTCAGTCTTCTTCTGCCACAACCGTTATGGTCATTGGTTTTGTTAACTCAGGTATGATGAAACTGAAACAGGCCATCGGTATTATCATGGGAGCCAACATCGGAACCAGTATTACCGGATGGATCCTCTGTCTTTCTTATATTGACGGAAAGAACGGAATTGCGAAGATTTTATCTACAGCAACAATTTCAGCAGTAGTAGCGATTATTGGTATTATCCTTCGCATGGCATGTAAGCGTTCCGTGCATAAAAATATCGGTAATATCATGCTTGGTTTTGCAATCCTGATGACAGGTATGCAGACAATGAGCGGTGCTGTTTCACCACTAAAGGACAGCCCCACATTTACAAACATGCTGACAATGTTTTCCAACCCGCTGATAGGTATTCTGGTAGGTATTGCATTTACCGCAGTGCTGCAGAGTGCATCTGCCACAGTCGGTGTATTGCAGGCGTTATCTGTAACAGGTATCCTGACATTCTCCAGTGCATTCCCGATCGTTCTTGGTATCGGTGTAGGTGCTGCCTGTCCGGTTCTGATTTCAGCAATCGGTGCGAATAAGAATGGTAAACGTACAGCACTTGTTTATCTGATCAATGACCTGTTTGGTCTTATCCTCTGGTCAGTGATCTTCTACACTGTAAATGCTGTTGTGCATTTCGGATTTATGGATATGATCATGTCACCGGTTGCAATTGCTTTACTGAATACTGTATTCCGTGTAGCAACAGTATGTGTTCTTTTCCCGTTCATACCGAAGATTGAGCAGCTGGTGTGCTGGCTTGTAAAAGACAGTGCAGAGGAACTGGAAGATGAAGCAGACTTTGATCTTCTGGAAGAACGTCTTCTGAATTATCCGGCACTTGCTATTGGACAGTGTCATCGTGCCATGAGCGGTATGGCAAGGAGCTTCGCAAGAATGTCAACCGTGCCATGAACTTCTGAATGAATATCAGCAGGATAAATTTGATAAGGTACAGAGAAAAGAGAACCTGATCGATAAATACGAAAGCCGTCTTGGGGAATATCTGATGAAGCTCACAAAGCATGAGATGAACAGTGCCCAGACAAGGCAGGCATCCCTTTATCTTCATACCATCAATGACTTTGAGAGAATCGGTGACCATGCATCCTACATTGCCTATATGTCCAGTGAAATGCATGATAATCACACTAATTTCTCACAGGAAGCCTGGGATGAGCTGAATGTAGTAATGGAAGCAGTTCGTGAGGAGATCAATCTTACCTGTCGTGCATTCCTCAATGATGACAAAGAGATGGCTCAGAGAGTTGCACCTCTTGGAATGATTATCACATCCTTATGCAATGAGCTGAAGATGCATCATGTAGAGCGTCTGAGTAATGGCAACTGCGGACTGGAAGAGGGAACTGTATATACAGACATTCTCAACAGCTTCAACCGTATTGCAGCACATTGTGCAAGTGCAATGGTAGCCCTTCTCAAGAGTGGAGACGAGAATCCGGATATGCATATCATGATTCCAAGATTTACCCATCTGACAGCGTGGAATATTATACATACTTCAAGGAATATCGCCAGAAGTATGAAATCGTAAAGAACGAGGAACACATGCGAAGCATGGAACCGGAAGAAGTAGAATAATACTTTTATACTACAAAGCAGTAAATGTATATGATATAATGACAGCAGATGATCTGGAAACGGATGTCTGCTGTTTTTTCGTTATAGTTGCCGGGCGTGCAGATGGTGGGAATGATTTTTCGAATACGCTCCTGCGTGTGCAGGCTGAGGAGCCAGCAGACAGGATCATTTTTGTAAAAACAACACCCCAAAGGAGGAGAAATTAATTATGTTATTCGACAGCAGAACAGTTTATCTCGGTGCATCCAGAGACAAATATGAGCAGTATTGTAAAGCCTTAGATTCAGAGAAAATCAAATACAAAACAAAGAGAGTCAACCACGAAGAAAAAATGACAGCTCCGGGCAGGGGAACTGCCCGCAGTATGGGTGGGAATTTCGGAACAGATAAAACATTGTATGAAATCATGGTCGGAGAGAAAGATTACGACAATGCAATGGGGATTCTGACAGCACTGAAGTAGACGGAATCTATCCTGAAGAAGAAGTATGCAAAAAAGTGTGCAAGTTAATGTGCAAGATAACGGAAATTCTGGAGGTGTTTTGTGGGAGAATATAAACCGCCATTTACAATAACAAATGAGATATTATCATATGTGTCTTCAATTTCTGAAAAAATAGGGCGAATCACGGCAATCAGAAGTCTGGAAACAAAACCGCACCTGAGAAAGAATAACCGAATTAAATCTATTCATTCATCTTTAAAAATAGAAGCGAATTCTCTTTCTCTGGGGCAGGTTAGGGATGTAATTAATGGCAGGCTTGTACTGGGGGAACAGAAAGAAATACAGGAAGTTAAAAATGCATATGCGGCGTATGAAAGCCTTTCGGAAATTAATCCCTATAGTATAAAAGATTTAAAGAAATTTCATGGGATTATGACAAAATATCTTGTGGAAGAATGTGGGGAGTTTCGCCATGGAGAAGAGGGAGTCTTTAATGGAGATGAATGTATTTTTATGGCACCTCCGGCGCAATTTGTACCGCAGCTTATGGATGAACTGTTTGAATGGATGAAGAAATCAAGGAATAGTGTTCATCCATTGATTATGAGCAGTGTATTTCATTATGAGTTTGTCTTTATTCATCCATTTGCTGATGGTAATGGAAGAATGGCAAGATTATGGCACACTGCGATTTTAGCTAAATGGAAACCTGTATTTGAGTTTATTCCAATCGAAAGTCGGATTGAAAAATTTCAGGATGAATATTATGATGCGATTGCCAGATGTCATGTTTCAGGAGAATCTACCATTTTTATAGAGTTTATGTTGTCACAGATAGACAGGATTCTGGAAGATATTTCGCTTCAGATGAATGAAGAAAATGAACAGTTTTCAGAAACTGTCAGGAAAATGCTTGAAATCATGGAGTATGATACGCCTTATACAAGAAAAACACTTATGGAAAAACTGGGGTTAAAGTCTAGAGATGGATTCCGCAGAAATTATTTGCAACCTGCACTTGAGATGAATTTGATCCAAATGACATTACCAGATAAACCGAATAGCAGAAATCAGCGATATATGAAAGTATGAATAGCAGGAAGCTTATCTGATTTATAGCAATCTATAGCAATTCCATAAAATAATGCAAGCAATCCAGCCCATCATAGTGTGAAGTCCTGCGTCAGATATCTTTCTTGTCTTTCGCACTCTGCTGAACTGTCTTGATTGCATTATTTATAAGGATTGCCATAGTTCATAGTTAAACGGATTGAATAAATTTCTCTACATAATGCAGAGCCGCTCCGATTGCCGGTGTATATTGTCCGTTGGTACCGACCAGGATCTGAGTTTTATCCAGTATGAATGGTGCGGCTGTATGGAGATGTTCTGTCAGATATTCAATATCTTCTTCTGTAAAATAAGGTGCCAGATATCCGCTGAGGATGATCGGTGCATCAATAACAAGGTTAAGATTCTTCATGGCAAATGCCAGATGGTTTAAATAATCTTTCCAGATCTGTATGATCTGGGGAGATTTTTTCGCGCAGAAGAGGGAAAAATTCTTTGGCAGGCATGCTTGCAGCCTGCTCCAGAGCATTGGCAGAGCAGTAGGTTTCCAGGCAGCCACGGCTGCCGCAATAGCAAAGCGGACCATCGGGATTAATGCACATATGTTCAAGAGTTCCGCTGTGCATGGAGATTCCCTGATGAATCTGATGATTGGTAATGATGCCGCCGCCCAGATTTCGGTTCAGCAGGATGATAACAGCACTGTCAAGCTCCGGATGATTCCATAATTCAAGGAACGCAGCTGATTTCGAATCATGTTCCAGATAACAGGGATAAGGAAGATATCTGGAAAATCATCCAGTTCATGCCAGCGTTATTCATGATATCTCCATATAGTACAGTGGTATGATCCGGGGATGTGATACCCTGTGTGGCAATGGAAATGCCAAGAACTTTGTCATTGTCGTACTGGCGCGATGAGATGAATTCCTTTACTGCGTCAGTAACCTGCTTATAGTAATCCGGTGTATTGGAATATGGAAGTGGAATGGTATCTGTATAGAAAGCATTTCCATACAGGTCTACAGCAGTAATATGAAACATCCCTTTTAAAATACCGATACCAATGGAAATTTTAAAATCTGATACAATCTGAAGGGCGTTTGCCTTTCTTCCACCGGTAGATTCAAAGAAACCATTTTTTCAATAAGACCTTCCTGTTCCAGAAGATTCAGGTTCTGACTGACAGTGGATAAACCCATCTGCAGTTCCTGAACGATCTGTAGCTTGGAGGTCGTTTTTTTTCTGTAAATGTACTGGTAAACCTTTGATTTATTTATTTTCTTGAGACTAATGTTGGTCAATCCCTTTTCACACATAATATTCTCCTGATTATGTTACAAGATAATGTTAAGTTTCAGTTTTATTGTAGCATAGAACGAAAAAAAAACAATAAAAATATCCGGCACGATTAGCAACGTCAATTTGTCAGTACACTATAGTAAAATAGACAAAAAAGTTGTTTGAAAATTAGAATTTTTGCCAATGGATTTTTTAAAAGAAAAGATATATACTCAACTTACAGTTAAGATATAAACGTAAGTAAAAAACATAACAACAAACAATAAGTATCGAATAAGACAAACAAGGAGGATATAACATGAAATTATCAATCAATGGAATCAAGGAACAGGAAGCATGGAAAAAGGCAGGAATCGCTCTTCCGGGTTATGATGTAGAGGCTGCCTCTGAGAATGCAAAGGAGAATCCGGTATGGGTTCACTTTGGTATCGGAAATATTTTCCGTGTGTTTATCGGTGGAATTGCAGATGGTCTTCTGGAAGAGGGAGTTCTGGATCGTGGGATTACCTGTGTGGAAACCTTTGATTATGATGTAGTAGATAAGATTTATGATCCATATGACAATCTGGGATTAAGCGTGATCCTGCATGGGGATGGAACCCGTGAGTATAAAGTAGTCGGAGCTTTTGCAGAAGCAGTGAAGGCACAGTCTTCTAATGCAGCACAGTGGAAACGCTTGAAAGAAATCTTCACAAGCAAATCCCTGCAGATGGTTTCCTTTACGATCACAGAGAAAGGCTATGCATTACAGAAAGCTGACGGAACATGGTTCCCGTTTGTAGAGGCAGATATCAAGAATGGTCCGGATAAAGCAGTTGGTGCCATGGCAGTTCTGGTTGCAATGCTTTATGAAAGATATAAAGCCGGCAAATATCCGATTGCACTGGTTTCCATGGATAACTGCTCACAGAACGGTGCAAAGCTTCGCGAGTCAGTACTGACAATGACAGAAGAGTGGAAGAAAGCCGGATTTGTTGATGAGGGATTTGTAAACTATGTAAGCGATGAAAAAGCAGTTGCTTTTCCATGGACAATGATCGATAAGATCACACCTCGTCCAAGCGAGCAGATTGCAGCAGATCTTGAAAAGCTGGGTGTTGAGAACATGCAGCCGGTGATCACAGGTAAGAAGACATACATTGCACCATTTGTCAATGCTGAGAAACCGCAGTATCTGGTAATAGAGGACAGTTTCCCTAACGGACGTCCGGCTCTGGAAAAAGGTTTTGGCGTATATATGGCAGACAGAAATACAGTTAACCTTTCTGAACGTATGAAAGTAACAGTATGTCTGAATCCGGTTCATTCTGCTACAGGTCCGCTGGGAGTAGTTCTTGGATATGAGCTGTTTGCGCATATGCTTAATACAAATGAAGATATGATGAAAATGGCACGTATGATTGCTTATGATGAAGGTCTTCCGGTAGTTGCTGACCCTGGAATCCTTTCTCCCCAGGCATTTGTGGATGAGCTTTTAATGATCGTTTTCCAAATGAATATCTGGGAGACACAAATCTTCGTCTGGCAGTAGATGTATCTCAGATGGTTGGCATCCGTTTTGGCGAAACAATCAAAGCATATGTACAGAAATTCGGAGATGCTTCCAGACTGACAGCTATTCCTCTGGGAATTGCAGGATGGCTCAGATATATGCTTGGTGTAGATGATGAAGGAAATAAATTTGAACTTGCACCGGACCCAATGAATGAGGAACTGCAGGAACAATTTAAGGATATTGTTGTAGGCAAACCTGAAACATTCAAAGATCAGTTAAAACCAATTCTTTCCAATGAGCGTCTGTTCTTCACTGATCTTTACAAAGATGGTGTAGGAGAGAAGGTTGAGGATATGTTCCGTGAAATGATCGCAGGACCTGGAGCTGTAAGAGCAACAATACATAAATATGTTGGATGATTTTCATCAGATGAATAAATTTATTGGTAGCCGTATTAATTAAAAGAGCAATGATTGCATGTAAAAACAGCGGGCACAGTATTCTAGACGATTTTCCTGAGGTTAGGAAAATCGTTGAAGTTGGAGTCACCACGAAACCAAAAAAAGATTATGAACTATCAAGATATGCATGTTATATGATCGTTCAGAATGGAGATCCAAGAAAAGAGGTCATATCCTTTTTGTAAAGAATCATCAGATTCTTCGCACAGGTTTTACCCCGGAGTTTTGAAATATATTGAATGCCGTTGAGAATCTTCCGGCAGCGAGCCATCTTTTCTTTTTTGTTCCTACAGGAAAGCAGACCATAGTGGCGAATTCGGACAAAACCTTTAGGGAGCACATATGTAGTTGAAAGGGGAAGACTGTCCCCTCTCCCCTTAAGCTATATACTCCATCAAAAGTATCGGATAATAATAGGATGCCGGAGTTTAATTGTTAATAGCAGAACGACAACATTCAAAATTGTAGGTATGAATATATTTTTCGTGCTTCACGTATATTGGCATACTGAGTCAAATCTGCTTCCTCGTACTTAAAACTGCGAAACCACCTTTCAATCATAATGTTATCCGCCCAACGGCTTTTTCCATCCATACTCACGCTGCATGTTTGCGTTCTGCAACCGTCGGCGTACTTCTATAAAGATCCTCCAATGGGACGGATTCGGATTCTGGATACTGGATCCTGATGAAACGGATCGACCGTAATGCCTTCCGTTGGCTGAATACTCCGGACGAACTCCGTCAAGTGACCCTGAAAGAGATCCACTGGTTGTGTGATGGACTATCCTTAAATCCCAGGGGTGCATTTGAGGAACACCATCCAAAGATTATTCTGTAAGCATACGACAGCGGAGCTGTCAATCCCGTAAAAATCATGAAAAATACCACATCTTCTGCATATCCTATATCCGAAAACGCAGTTTTCCATAGGAAATATGCAGGAAGATGTGGTATACTTTTGATAATGATATGATCACTCAAGATTCCGAGAGATCATGTATTTGCACCTTGGTGCATGATTACATTCTAAAGGATTTATGATAAAGGTTTTCACCACCGGAATGGTGTTTTCCTTAAAAATGGATTTGCGGTTTCCTATTCCGGATTATTTATCCAGATCACTGCTTTAATCAACATTTCAAGCAATCCCTTTAGCTTGTTACCCATTTATATTTATCTCTTATTCTGTGTTATCTGCTATGTCAACTTACTGAAAGATAAGCACTTTGAAAACAGCGGGGCGGAAAATATAATTTTCACCCCCGCTGTCATGGCAGCCATTTATGATTCTAAAAATGCAAGAATCTCTTGTTTTGTCCAATGATTAAATCCCATCTTCGCCAAGGTTCTTCCAGTTTTCATATAATCTTCATCATTATAATAAGAAGCTATTGTTACAAGTGCCTTAGCGATTGGAACATCTACGCCACACAAATCCGCGAGTTCACAAAATGGAACAAATAAATATGGAACATCTTCTGTAATATAGCGTGCTTTCGATGTGTTAGGTGCATTTTTAATTTTAGAATGAACACTTGACTCACGATTAAAATCATAAATACACTTTGCATGCGATGCATAAAGAACATTATTTGCTTCCAATTCTGTTCTCAAGTGCATATGTAAACTATCTCCAACTGCAAGGCGTTCTAAATCCAATGCATCCTCAACTTTTGCAACCGCCGTAGAGCAACAATCAGCATAAAAATTAAATTGACCGTCAAAATTCTCACACAAACCCATATTCAAAATCGATAATACTGGATGGGCACCAAAATTAATATTTTCAAAAGCAGCCACAATAGGATTAGATAAAAATTCTGGTCGAATTGGGAATACTTCATTAACCAATTTCATTAATTCTGGAGTTTTTTTACTATTAGGGAATATGCTCATTGGCATAAATTCCTTCACACCCATAATAGCTACAGCACCGGCATGAGCTAGACGAGTAGCCCAAGGCAGACTAATTGTATCTAAAAATGTAATATCCATGCCCGCTTTCTCTGATTTTTGAAGACATCTGTTCAAAATTAATCCTCCATAGTTTCCAGGAACTATAAAAATTTTCATGCCGTCTCTTAAATATGGAAGCATACTGTTAAACATAATTTCCTGTGCAAAAGAAGGGCAGACCATCATAAAAATATCCGAAAATTCCATAGCAGCCTTAATATCTGTAGTTGCCAAATCAATTTTTGAGAATCCTGCATTTAGCATGGGACATTCATATAATTCAGAAACAGCCTCAATTCCCCCTTTTTCATGAACCGCATTAATCTGAACCGGAAAATCAGGGGAATCATAAATGCAAACATCATGACCCATCTGACCCAAACTATATGCCATTGCCATTCCACCATTTCCTGCACCAATCACTGTAATTTTTTTCTTTGTTTCCATAATGCAATAACCTCCTTTTTTCCTTTAATTAATATAGTTTTTTATAAAAGTACTGCAATAGTTACGACAATACTAACAATTGCAATCACGATAAAGAAGAAGGGAAGAACCGCCTTCACCCAACGTGGGAAAGGAACTCCTGCAATTGCTAATGCCCCCATAAGAACTGCCTGTGTCGGTGAAATAAGATTCATAGTTTCAGAACCAGCAGCACAAACCATAACTGCAAATTCTTTACCAACACCAAGAAATTCACCTAACGAACCAATAATAGGAATCGTTGCCGTTGCCAAGCCCGATGATGATGGGATAAAGAAAGACAGAAATATATATACAATATATGAAAGTGCCGGAAATACAACTCTACTAACACCACTCATTAAGATTTCTCCAAAATGAAGAATCGTATCCATAATCAAACCATCCGCCATAATAACAGATAAACCTTTAGCACACCCCAGAGTAATAGCAACTCCCAGAATATTCTGCAACCTCCAACAAACAGAGAAATCATTTCCTTTTCTTTCATATGAGACATTTTTCCAATAATGATAGCAGCAAGCAAAAAAATCACTGTGAGTTCTTTCATTCCCCAGCCTCCCAAGGTTGCATATTTCCAATGAGGCGTCCTAGTAATGGAATTTGGCAAAGGGTTTCATGAATATTATCAAATACATAAATATTAAATTTATCGCTCCATGGAATGATTGCTAAAATCATCACAATAAAGGAAGCAGCAAACACTGTTAAAATACCTTTTCGCTGTCTAGTAAATTCAGGAATATCATCCGTACCTAATTTATGTATGTGTGATTCTATTTCTTCATGTATATCATACACAACCGATTTGGACGGATCCCTACGAACCTTCTCTGCATAATGCATAGTAAAAAGAATAGCAGCAGTTACTGTAGCTATATAAATCACAACGCGAACCAACATACCATCCGCAAGAGAAATTCCTGCAATATCAGAGCCAATTCCTACTGAGAAAGGATTAATCAAAGCGCCAACAATACCTGCACCAGATCCCAGGAACAAAACCATACAAGCTGTCACCGCATCATATCCCATTGCAATGAACATCGGAATAAGAATAGGATAGAATGGAATGGTTTCTTCTGAAAATCCAAATGTTGTTCCACCAATGGATGCAATAAACATTACTATAGGAATCATTAGTTTTTCCCGACCATTTAAACGATTAATCACATACATAAGACCTGCATCAAGTGACCTACTCTTTCCTATAATTCCTAAACATCCACTCAACACGAATACAAACAAAATAATATCAATTGCGCCACGAAATCCCTGCATTGGTGCGGACAAAACATCCCAAATTCCCTGTGGATTTGAATTCACTTGCGTATAAGTTCCAGCTATCGGAACATTGTCTACACGAGTATATTCACCTGCTGGAATTAGGTGTGTCAAAATTGCCAGTACAATCGTCAATATTATCAAAATACAAATAGATGACGGCATTTCAAATTTCTTCTTTTTTAAATCTTTCATAGTCCCCTCCCTGTTTTTTTTGATATTTTCATGCATCATCGCTAACCATGTTTATAGTATATCGTTTGA
>ENA-OQCS01000101-OQCS01000101.1-human-gut-metagenome-genome-assembly--contig:-NODE-101-length-40079-cov-3.346015_pt1 | contig 40079 bp, 55 predicted proteins | sample MGYA00242757_ERZ504575 | MGnify/ENA primary metagenome ERZ504575 (study PRJEB26092, sample SAMD00036297) | human gut metagenome | host: Homo sapiens | study: EMG produced TPA metagenomics assembly of... | reverse complement strand
TCCGCAAATATAGTCAAAATACTAATATACTAAAATACTAAAAGTAGTATTTTCGTTTTTTGCGTGTTTTTTGTGCCGATCGGGGAAGCGTACCGAAATAAATCCTGTTTCCGTCTTTCGGTACGTTTTGTTTCTGTACCGGAATTAATCAAAGACATATTAAACGAAAGAAATCAAACAACGGTAGATAGCAAACGGCGTAACCTCCCCTAAAGGTCGGTTAGCACCAAATATTATATTTAGAATGAAGAAACGGGACTATAAGGAGCAAGAACGACAACGGCGCTATTATTTCTTCGACTACCTGTTCTGGTTGGGAGAAATGGCACAGAGGCATTACAAGGGCGAGCCAAGACGCCCCGACGGGGAGTCCATGCTGATGCTTTGCATCATGATATTTATCTATGAGCCGATCTTCCTTACAACCGCTCATTTCCTTTTCGACTCCACGGTATTTGAGTGGTTTACAGTCGCCATGATAGCCGGAATCGTCGCAATTCTCCACTATCTATCGAATGGTCGGATATACCCGTTTTCACGAAGGGAAGCGGTCATGCAGCACTATGAGGGACGCAGGTTCAGCCCCTTCAGATGTTACTTCTTCCTGTTCTCCCTCGGCTTTCTGATGATTGCCGAAATGTACCTGTTGCCAAGCACACTGATGCGGATAGACGGGCGCAAGGCGGAGCCGGTGGAGAACACACGGACGGAAGTTCCGCAAAGGTGGAGGGATTACCTTGCGCTGCATATCACGGTAGGAGCCCGTCAGGAAGTACCCAGCGAAGCCTTGCAATATCTGATTAATCAGGACGGTCGCACATCCCGATACGCAACCGGTCTATGTCATGCAGGTAAGGAGGAAGATATGGGAGGAGAGTTCCGTGTAGGGCTATTGAACCATGCCACCTTTGATGAAATCCAAGACGGCAGCCAGAAGTTTGTCGAATGTACATGGGTCAAGGGATATACGCCGGACAGCATAAGGGTACTGCTGACCGGGTGGTACGAGGTGAGAAACACCGGGCTTTGTCCGGTGGACTCTCTGGAATGGACGGAAGATACGGAATTTTAAAACCTACAAAAGTATGAAAAGAGCAGAAACAGGAAGACCTCATTTATTTCGCTTGATTGCGATGATACATAAAACCGCATACATCCTTGCCTACGATATGCTGCGAAGGAAAGGGGGGCATGATTGGGTGGAGCGTCGGGCTGGTGGGATAATTGGACTTCCCTATCTCTCATTAATTTTGGTGGCATTACTTACGCTAAAAGACGACCCGAATAACGGTCAGAAAATAGTTACCGGCATATTGATCGGATGGGCGGTTGTCGCAGCATGGTGCATCTCCGGATTTCAGTTCAAACCTTCTGATTGGAGAATGGAAATCCGAGAAGAACTTGATTTGCGTCCTCTATATTGGAAAAAGGCGATAGAGGTGTACTATGCCGTTGTCATTGCAGTGGCGGTAGTGGCAGGCATTGTCATGCCCAATGTATAAATCCGAAGTGAAACATTAGTGGGAAATTCGCTACGGTCAGGGCGATGACGATAAGGACTATTTTGGCGAGCTTCCTGCCGGAGTGTTTCATCTTTCCGTAATATTTACGGAGCGCTTCACGCCGCCCGGCTGTGTAACGGAGCTGGCAAAATAAGTCGGGAAGAAAGCAAAGAATCATTACTATGGCAAAAGCAATTATCCAACTGAAAAGGCGAAATAGTAGCGGTATTCCAAGCGGTATGGTTATGGCAAACAGCAGCATAGGAAAAGCAACATTCTCCCATTGAGATTGTTATGCTCTCGCTCGCTCCATTTTTCGGCTACATACCACATATAGTCGATGAAGCAGAACCGGTATTTGCGATTGTCCTTATCCATGCTCTCACCTCCATACAAAGAAATCGACCAATATGAGGATAATCAGAACGCTGACCAGCACTATCTTAATCCGTCGGCGTGTTTCGGGTTTGCAATCATCAAAGAACCATAGCTTTCCATGAAACTGCCACTCACATGCCCATTTCCAACGGAACAGCAACCCTGCAAGCCATAGGGCAAGCAACCCGACACCAAACAGCAACCCGTATTTAGGGTGAGCCTGCAACCACTCGAAAAACGCTTCCGCCTTGCTGTTCATAGCTTCGTATATATCGGTAACTTTCATTGCATAATTATCATTTGTCATACCATAATTCAATATACAATCGCCCTCAATGTGTCTTGATGCCATACCGCCCGGTGCATCCGGATCATTCCTAACAAGCTCAATCAGGTCGTTCAGTTCCCAATTGACCGCATAGGTTGAGTCCTCCGCGAACCTGTAAGCATACTGCTTGTCCACACTCGGCCCGACAGACCAACCGGCAGAATAGTAAATGATAGAGATGCTTGGAACAATGGTGTCGGGCAGTTCCTCAATGGGAGGAATTGAGCTAAAATCGCCATGTTCAATCTGCCACAAAGTATGCCGGCTTTTGAAATACAATCTCCTACCACCCACCGATGCAAGCAGGGAATCAAGACGCGTGCATTTTTCATTGCCAAGACTTGACAAACACAATGAATCCGTTGCGCTCCCGATTGGATAGAACGGAGGGTAAATGTCGCCATACGGGCAATTCAACAGAATTTCGGTTATTTCATTAAACGCATCTTCATGGGCATAGAAATTATGAATCATATCCTCGTCAGACGGAGGATTGAAACCTCTGTTGCCACACCCTACGGTAATGAAAGCCACTACAGTTGCCGACAATAATACTTGCAGAAATCTACTCGCCATAGCCGATAATCGTGATTCCGAACGCAAAAATAATGTTTTTCGTCCACTCAATCACCACGTTATGCCGAAAAACAATGTGCCGGATGCTCTTTGTCTGCCGTAAAAACAGTATTTTTGTAAAAATGGAAATCAGCTATGGCTTTCAAACGGAAATATAAGTTCAGCATAATAGACCACCTGTATTATGCGGGTCGCATACGACGCATCCACAACAGGTGGTCTATGCCGTTGGATGCTATCTTCTTGTGGGTTTTCGCTGTTGTCCCTTCGCTTCTTATAATAAGATTCCTATACTGGGTAATACCGTTGTGGCTGCCGTCAGCTTTGTCTGTCGGCTTGGTCTGGGCAGCAGTAGAGGTGTATTCAAAGATTGAAAAGAAGTACTTTACCAAAGCGCGGGAGCGTGCCTATTACCGCCTTTATCCTGAAAGAAAGGATAAAAACTATTTCTGGCTTCAGTTACTATTGCCGCTTGGTCTGTTTCTGATTAATTTGGGCATAGCCTATTGGCTTTTCTTTGTGTATCAATGAGCGGGAAGAATGGTAATAGTTTATGGTTCTGATATTTTAAAATTTAGACAATGAGCAAAATTCCAACGATAATTGTGATAATGTTATTATGCGGTTGCAGTTCCATGAAACACTACGGCGTGTTTCAATGTGACAATGGCAACGATTATGTCAGCGAGGGATTGTACCGTATCGTGGACAAGCGAGGGCGTATCGGGTACGCGGACGAAAGCGGCAGGACGGTCATCAAGCCCCGCTTCGCCTTCGGCTTCCCATTCGAGAACGGCAAGGCAAAAGTAACCGACAAGGGAGAAATGAAAGAAGTGCCGGGTTCGGACGGAGAATACCACTATTGGAAAAGCGACGAATGGTATTACATCGACAAGAAAGGGAATAGAAGTGAAGAAAACAGACAACAATAGTCTTACTTGAGAGACTTGAAAATGCCGCAAGGGAAACCGATTTGGGTTTATGGATGAACGAGACAATACATGCGTCAGATACATAGATATTTATCGTTTCGAAACACGGACGGGAGCTTGAAAGGCTTTCTAAAAACATCCCTGCTGTGCGATGATGCTTCTCAAACGGGACAAGTTTTCTGCTAGGGCAGTCTTCACGGAGAGCAGGTAATTCCTGCGCCCCCCCTTCCGTGCCGGAATCCATCACGATCTCGGAAATGCCGGCATCCCATTCCGAGGGAAAAAGCTTGTAGCCGGTATGTACTTGTCTTGCCAGACGGTTGTGAATCACTTGATAGTAGAGCGAGCCTTCCTTCATCTCGACGGAAGAGGCACGGAATTTAACTTTTATTGTTGCCATGAATATATCTGTTATTTAATTTTTCACCTGAAAACTAATCCCGGGGAAACCATTGCATGAATATTCATCTGCCTTTAACACATCTAAAAGCAAAAAGTCCCTTGGCGCACCGGCGTCACAGGAACTTTTCACATATAAAAGACACATGTTCTTTCACTGTATGCGTATATATTCCGAATACCTGATTTCCACATACGGGTTGTCACTGGAAATGGACTGATGGATAGCCTTTACACGCTTCCAGAACCACCATCCCTTGTATTCTACCCAAACCGCCTGATTGAGGGTTACCGGAACTTTGATGTCGCCTTTGAGCCGTTTGTTCTCGATCAACCCGGTAAGTTGGATATACGGTGTAACCATCTCCACCTTCTGCCGCAGCAGTGGAACGGTATCACGGATAATGAGCGTGTCACGGATGGCGGCATCTATCGGGCTTTCACTTCGACTTCATGCCGTGCAGCCACTTCGAGGTTCCTGATTTTCACGCCTAGCCTTTCGATGGTCTCGGCATCCTTGGCACGGAACTCTTTATACTCATCTATAGTCAGCCGCAATGCCTTGGCATCGAGGACCATCGTCGCTGAATCGATCTGCATCCGCTTCACATCGGAAAGCAGTGCGGTGCTGTTCATGCGGAATCGGTCGCGTTCTTCCGTGAGGCGTATTGTCCGCCGGTGCTGCAGCCAGAGGATGCTACAGAGCAGCAACACCGTTGCCAGAAGTATTCTGTTTAATCTACTCATATGATACTGATTCTTCGGGGATGAACCACAGAAATTCATCCATATAGATTTCTTCCAACAATACAAGGCCGCCCCGGTTCTTTTTTCGGTTCTGCGGGAGGTCTTCAACGACCAGTCCACGGCGACCGACCAGTTCGTCCAACCTCATTTCGGAGAGTTCAGGCGAAGCGATGATGGTAACGTATGCATTCTTTTTCATAACTGGTCTTTCCATGATGTTTTTACTTGTGCGTTCCCTGACATTTGAGAAGTTCACGGATATCGGCACGGATTTCGTGCAGGTCATTCTGTACCGTGTTGAGCTGCATCATGGTTGCCTCGAACACGGACTTGTCCAGCTTCATGGCGTTGATACGGTCATACTGGTTCTTGATTTCCACTTCCAAACCGATACATTTGGTTTCCAGTTCTGCAATTTGGGCGGTGTTGTTGACATGCTGTATGTACAGTGTCAGCGAGAACGAGAGTACCACGACAATGATCTTGAAGTACTTCATTACAAATTCTTTGAGTTGTTCCATATCTTATTCCATTAAAAGTGAGAATGCGTCCCTGATAGCCCTCAGCAGAGTCTCGGCTGCCGCACTATCCCGGAACCCATAGATGACAAGCGCGATCATCATCGCCAGATAGACCCACCAGGCGATTTCTTCCTTAGTGATTTTACGTTTCCGCTTCGCCATCTTTTACAGGATTTTGGGGTACGATTACATTGAAGATAACATTGCCGTCGCTGCCTTCGATACGCAGGCGGTTCTCCTCCTTGTGCCTGATGGGGAAGATATCCATCAGCGCCTTGGCGGCATTGACCGACACGGCCCTGAGCGGTGCCGGAGAGAGCGGCACACCGAAACGGTCTGTATAGTCCGAAGTGGCCGTCTCGTCCATGATTGCCTTGAGAGTCTCGGTCACCTGCAGCTTTACAGCCATCGTCTCCATCTCGAACCGTTCCGAGGAGAGCAATGCCTTGATATGTGCCAGCACATGCGGTTTGTTCATCAGGTAATTGGCCGAAGCATACGGGTTCTTCACCGTATCCTCACCGAATACCTCCACAAAGCATTTTTTCGGCCGTCCGGCATATTCCAGCCCGCCGTTCACATAGAGGTTGCAGAATTGCAGCTCCTGCTCCGTGAGCGGTTTCTCTTCCGGCCTATCCTGCGTGTTCGTTATCTTGTCTGACATCGGTTCTTCCTTCCTTTTCTGAAAGAGTAGCGGGTTTGTATCCCGGAGGTTTTACAAAATCCGCCTTTTCATTGAGCAACTGCTCCATTAATGCGTCATAGAATACCTGGGCCAACGCATCGGCACACGCCTCCGCATCCGCTAGCGAGTTGATGAGCCGCAGGTTGAACTTGATTTCCAGGTCGTAGCCCGATATGAACGCCATCAGTTCGTTCCCGTCATAGCCCAGCGCCCCGTAGGTCATCCGGTCCGCCGTACGGAATGTAATGGTCTCGGGAATCTGTTCCCGGTCAATGCCTTGGGCTTCCTTATTCGTGTCCATACTCATATCTTGAAATATTTACGGGTTTTCTCTTTCTTCTGTGTAGCGATTGCCGCCCCTTCCGTCTGGCGCAGACGGGAGGTATAGACCCCCAGGATGTCAAGCGTGGCCGTCACATCCGCAGCCGCATCGTGGGCATCGTCCAGTTCCACCCCCAATTTTGAGGCTACCAGTTCCAGTTTATACGAAGTAACCTCCGGATCAGCGGCAAAAGCCAACCGTCCCATGACAAGCGTGTCGATGTAGTGCGGCTGGAAGTTGCGTAATAGTCCTTGGTACCGGAAAAGGTCTTTTCAAACTCGGCGGCCAGTCCGGCATAGTTCATCAGCTGTTGCAGGAATCCGATATCGAAAGCGATGTTCTGTCCGACCAGCACGGGCTTGCACTGATAGCCCTTCGAGAGGGTGCTGCGTTTGGCGAAGGCGATGACTTCTCCGGCGACTTTCTTCATGTCCACACCCTGTGTGCGCAGCATCTCCATGGTAATGGCGGAATAGTCCAATGCCGTCTGTTCGTACTTCATCGGGACATATTCCGGTTCTTTCGCCTGTTCATGGCGGGTACGCAACACCTTGCGTCGGGGAAGCCCCGCGTCCTGTTTCCCGTAGGGGCGATATACGCCTGATAGCGGTCGAATACCTGCCATGTGTCGAAACGGACGGCTTGCAGGGCGATCTGTGTACAGGCGCATTCACGGCAGTCCAGCCTCCGGTCTCGAAGTCCAGCCCGATGCTACATATATCTTCTGTTCTGTCTTGGGTGCCATATCTTTTCAGGATTGAATGAATAACAATGAGTTCCTATAGGTCTGTAATGTATTGCATCCGTTGTAGTCGCTGTAACGGATGACGGCAGTGAGGATGACCACCCGGTCTTTGAGCGACTGGATCACGGTGTGGTGTTCCATGTAATAGTCGTTCCAGCATACACATTCCGCCAGACGGTTGTTCTGGGAGAGTGTCAGCTTGGCGAAACGCTTCCGGCTTCCCGTCTCCCTGTCCTTGTAGGTATGTTCGGTTACATCCACCACCGTGGCGCAGACAGTCGCACGCCTGCCGTCGTTCTCGTCCCGTGCCACCTCGTCCAGGGTCAGGTAAGAGGCTTTTCCCTTGACCTGCCTGCGGGCTTCCGAATTGTTGAAGATGCGGCGATAATCGATGCTGCCTATGCCCGACACGGCAATCTGCTGCTGCGACCAGAAGAAATGCCGCCCGCGCATGTCCTGCGGGAAGTCTTTTTCAGAAAGGGAGAATCCCAGTTCCCGTGCTGCGCGTTCGAGCAGCGCGCAGCGTTCGGTAACCGCCCCGACTTTTTCGATACGGTCGAAGCATCCGGCAAGGATCATGTGCTTGACATGCCGGGCGTTCACGGGGACTTTCACGGCCTCTTCCGCGTTGTCGGGGTCGTCCCAGTAACTGTATTTCTTGAGTTTGTAACGGAATATGCGGTGGATGAAGTTCTCGATACCGGTATATGCCCCGCCCCGGTCGCGTTCCGTGACGATGTATTCCACTGTCTTGACACCGACCTGTTTGATACGGGTAAGCGACCAGAAGATTTCATCGGTGGCATAGTCGGTGAAGAACTCCGTCCCGGAGCGGTTGATGTCCGGCGGCACGATCTTGGCCGACGAGCAGCGTTCCATCTCCGCCATCAACGAAGGAATCTCCTTGTCGTCCGCCCATTGCAATGCCACCGTGTAGAATGCCGAGGGGTAATTGGCCTTGAGCCATGCCCCGCAATAGGCTGTAAGGGCGTATGCCGCGGCATGGGAACGGTTGAACGAATATTTCCCGGCTACCTCTATCTTGTGCCAGATTTCCTCCGCCTCATAGTCCGGGCATCCGTTCCCGACGGCTCCGGCAATGAAATCCGCCTTCAGCGTGGCCATCAGGTCGGCTTTCTTCTTTCCTATGGCCTTGCGCAGATAGTCGGTCTTCCCGAGGTCGAATCCCCCGAGCGTATGAGCAACGGACATGAACTGCTCCTGGTAGACCATGATTCCGAAAGTGTTCTTCGTTGCTTCATAACAGCCGTAGTTATAGACCGGGGCCACTTCGCCACGCCTGAAACGGACATAATCATCGGTGGCACCGATGTCGAGTGTGGCGGGACGGTACAGGGCATTGATGGCGATCAGGTCCTCGATACACTCCGGCTGTACATCCTGGATAAACCGGGTAATGCCCGGCGAAGAGAACTGGAACACATTCTGCGTGTTGCCGTCCGAGAGCAGTCGGTAGGTCTTCCCGTCTTCCAGCATATCCTGCGTAATACGCCCGATAGTAAGTTCCTGCCCGAAATTCCGGTTGACCAACGCGATGACGGCACTCAGTTTGGCAAGTTCCTTTGTCGCCAGCACATCCTCCTTCAACAATCCGATCTCATCGACCGAATAGCCGTCGAACTCCGATACCAGTGCCCCGTCCATCTTACGGACCGGCAGGAAATCGAAGCATTCGGCGGGCCTGCCGTCCCGCGTGTCCGGTGTGACAACGATGGCCGAGGCGTGTATGGAGGCCGCTTTGGGCTGTCCGAGCAATCCTTGCACGTCCTCGATGACCAGCGGATAGGTCTGGATAAAGTCCCGAAGTTTTCTGTTGAAGGCAGCCTGTCTGAACAGTCCTGTCCAGTCCGTGCCGTCATCTATCATGGCGGTAATATAGTTCACGATGGAGTGAGGCACGCGGTGTACGCGTGCCACGTCCTTCAAGGCGGCTTTCAGTTTCATCGTGGTAAAGGTGCCGGCGGAAAAGACACGCTGGCGGCCGTCCGCGTTGTACCGTTCTTCCAGGTAATCCTTGATCTCCTGCCGCCGGTCGGAGGCATAGTCGACATCTATGTCCGGCAGCGAAGCGTGGCCGCCTTCTGTCAGTCCTTTGTCCACAAAGGCATCCATGACCGTCAGCGGTCCGTCTGCTTTCCTGATTCTTATATGTGTTACTTTCATCTGATATATTTCTTGTATCGTATTATCGCGCTTACCGTCTGGCGGCTGACACCGTACTGTTTTGCCAGGCTGTTCTGGGAAGCCTGGCCGGAGGAATACCTCACCCGTATCTCTTCCGCCTGCCCGTTGGTCAGTTTGGCGTTCACGCTTTTCTCGCCGTAATCCCGTTTGAGGCCACCCGCTATGGCATGTTCATATTCCGCTGGTGCGTACACATTTCCAGGTTATCCGCACGGTTGTTGTCGCGGTTCCCGTCGATATGGTTCACCTCCAGTCCCGGATTCCAGTCGGGCAGGAAGTGCTGTGCCACCAGACGGTGCACGGAGAACTTCTTTCCGACACCGCCCTTGTAGAGTCGGACACAGTCATAGAGCGAAGTCGTCCCACACCAATGACACATGATACGTTCGGGTTGTGTCCAGGTGATACCGTCATGCGAAACTTGCCGTTCCAGACTCTTGACACGCCCGAGGTTGCTGATCTTGTACTTTCCTTCATAGTTCTTGATATCCACCCAGATTTCCCGGGTGTCAGCCATGGGTTATACGGTTTAGTGCTGTCTGAAAAATTCCCAGGTCTATCTCCACGCCGATGAACCGGCGTCCCGTATTCCGGCAGGCCACGGCTGTACTGCCGCTGCCCATCGCAAAGTCGAGGACGATGTCTCCTTCGTCGGTGTAGGTGCGTATCAGGTATTCCAGCAGGGCGACAGGTTTCTGTGTCGCGTGCAGGCAGGAGAGCTGCTTGTCCGTCTTGAATTTCAGCACACTGCGCGGATAGCGTTCCGTGGATATGTAATCCCGGAAATTATCGTGCTTCCGGTATATCTCGCCGGCATCGCATTTCCGCTGATGTTCGGCCATCACGACCTTGCGCTTGTGCCCGTCCGTCTTGATCGATGATACTTCGGCAACCTGTCGTAAAAGACAGAATGTCCTCGTGCGCCTTCATCGGCATACGCCTGGCGTTTAGGAAGCCTGTCGCCTGCGTCTTCTCCCATACCCAGGCATACCGCAGCCTGCGGAGATTGGAGCTGCCCAGCAGGCTCGTAAAAGGATGCTGGCAGAACAGCAGTACGGGAGTGTCAGGTCTGGATATGCCCTGTACAGCATTCCACATCCCGGGGATGTCTATCACGGCGTCCCATCGACAATGTGTCGTACCGTATGGAGGGTCTGACAATACCATGTCGGCAGTGATGCCTTCTTCAGCCAGCAGGGGCAGCACATCGAGTGCATCGCCCCGGTAAAGGTCGCAACCGTCATAGGGACGGTGGTGTTCGTAGGTCGGATTCATGGGTTTCGAGTTCCTTTAGGTTCCACAAGCAATCTCGGCGGTCAAAAAGGATTTCGTCGCCACACATCAATTCATCTGCGTATATCGTCCGCTCTTCTCCGTTACGGATTACCCGCATCCGGGCATCCGTGCACAGACGGTAAGTCTTGCCTTCAGATTCCATCTCCACATAGCGTTCGCCCTTGCCGAGTGTGATGTCCGGGGCAAGCACCGTCAGTTCGTCTTTCCAGCTGAGCCCGCAGCGTTCCGGCACGAGGAAGCGCGAGAAGATAAGGTCGTATTTCAGCGGTCGATGGAGGTTATGCCAAGCAAGTAGGAAACCAGCGAGCCCCCGGCGGAACCGCGACCTATACCAGTTGCGATGCCTCTCCGGTGCGCCTCCCGCACCATATCCCACTGCACCAGGAAATAGTCCACATTGTCGGTCGATTCAATGATATAGACTTCCTCGTCCAGCCGTTCCCGATAGCGTTCCCGCTCCGGTTCCGGCACTTTCCGGTCCAGCCCGTCGTCAAGCAGTCGGAGGAACATCGTACGGCGGTCACCATACCGTTCCCGCTCTTCCGGTCGCATACGGTATTCCGGCATGAACATTCGCCCGGTCTCGAATGAGGCGTCCGCACGTCCGGCAATCTCCACCGTGGGACGGCACATGCGCCTAAACAGGGAATCGAAGTCCCATTGCCCGGAGAACAGAGGACGGAGCGTGTCATACAATTCATCCGCTGTCTTGAAATACTGGTCATCGCTCTGTTCATGGGCGGCTCCCGTGGCAATCTTGTTCACCACGATTCTGTACCCTGCATCGTCCTTGTCCATGTAGTAGCAGTCCGGAATCAGGACTGGTTCTACTGTAAATGAATCCGTGTCGGCATCATAACAGTTGCCGAAATAATATTTCAGGGCTTCTAGTTGCTCCCTGTCGATGCGGTCCGCCTTGTATTCGTTGGCGTCGACCTGGTAATAGACCGCTTCGGCACCTTTCCGGATACGCTTCACCTGTTTGGGGTGTCCGGCCATCCAGTAGACGGAACGGATGGCGAAAACCACCACACAACCTGCGGCATACATCAGCAGCTGTTCATAGCGGAGGGTGTTGTCTTCCGAATCGACCATGACGGCCCGTTGGATGCGCAGCAGATTATGCAGCCCCTCGTTATCCAAGGCATAAATCTTCAGCCCGACACGTTCTTCTTCGTGCATCATTGTCAGCGAGTAGCCGAATATATGTTTCAGCCCGGTATTGGCGCACTCCTTCTGAAGGTTCAGCGTGGCGGCCATTGTATTGCGGTCGCAGATGCCGACAGCCGTATGCCCGAGCCATTTCGCCTTGCGGCACAAATCTTCCGGCGAGCAGCAGGCGTTCAGCAGCTCGTAGGAGGTATGGATGCCGAGGTTCACGAAAGGTACATCATGTACCGGAGGCTTGGGCCGGCCGATATATTTCAGCAGGTTGAAACGGAATTCTTCCCGCAGGTCATAGTAGTACCAGTTCCTGCCGAACGGGAAGGCCACATGAAGATTCCTTCTTCCATCAGCACATCCGGACTTTCCATCAGGTTGAACACGAGCTTGTCCCCGTCGCCGCGGAAGATGGATTCCACTCCCGACAGGTCGGCCGTGAAAAGCCGCCCGAAGCCGGGAATATCCACCACTTCCGTATCGACCGGGATATAGGTTATCCGTTGTGCATCGAGCCATGAGAAAAGTTCCTGTATCATCTTTCCTGTACTTTTTTGAGTTTGTATTCAAGGACGGACAGCAGGCGGCAGGCGAAAATCCCGTAGATTTCCGCTTCCGTGAGTTCGTCCCAGTCTTTGGCGGCATCAGCAATGTCCGCGATGAAAACCTCGAAATAGGGTTTCAGCCGTTCAGCCGTCCGCTTTACCGACTCGACGGCATCACCATCGTAACCGATGACTACGGTTCTGACGCCTTTCGATTGCAGCTTGTAGATCTGTACATCGGATATTTTCTTTCCGAAAGTGGCCACGGCTGCGACATGGGAATTGTCATAGAGTTCGAGTCTGCGGGTCAGGGCGATGACATCGAAAATACCTTCCGCGAGGATGACCGTATCGGTTTCATCCATACGGACGGCATCGTAGTTATAAAGGAGTCTGGAAAAGTCGTTTTCCGTGGAGTTCCGGTAACGCAGGATCTTGTACCCGCCGCTATGTCTGGTCTTGCGGTTGTGGGCGTCTATATCCTCTTTCGGCCAGGTATGGCGGGAGACATAGCCGACAACCGTACAGTCATCGATGACCGGAAAGACGACATAGTCCGCGTAGCGCGGATTGAGCCTGCCGGTTATCCCGACCGGGAAATACTCGTAATCGTCGAAACAGAAGCCGCGCCGCTGCAAATACGGATGCCGGAAAGTGCGCTTGTAAAAGTCCGGCAATTCGACCGGCACCAGTTCGTCGTCTATTTCTTCCGCCTCGTCCTTCTCCAGCAGGTGCAGGTTCAACGGTGCGGCAATGTCAGCTGTCTGCAAAACCATCAGGTCCATGCGACCGATAGCCGCCAGAAGTTGCTCCAATGTACGGTGGATGCCCCGCAGGAGAAGCAGTGGGCCATGAAAGGCCGGCGGTGGGCAGTCGCCTTGCCGATGTAGATACCGAACTTACCGCCCGACTTTCCGCAGAACGGGCAGCGCGGAACGATAAGGTTCTTACCGCTCCCGTCCCGTTTGGCACCCGTCTCGCGGGTTATCTCCGAAACCAGATATTGATATTCCTGTACCGACAGTTCCATATTAAGGTATAGTCGTGACCGCTACAGGTTGGTTTGAAATGTTTGGAAAAAGAATCCGGATTAGCCCAATAAAAATAGACCGGCAGAATCATGGAAGGTCTTTCCACCCAAAGGAAAAGAGAAATTGTCTTCCCGGCTGGACAAAAAATGACTGCTTTTGTCTAATCGATAAAACAATATATAAATAAGGAGATTGATAATCAGCATTGGCTGATTATCAGGTGTAGAGATGTACTTTTCTAAAATGATCACTCTCTACATAAAAAAAGCGTATTTTTTGTGCAGTACAATAAACATACTGAATGAAAAGTATCGTTTTCCAATTACTACAAATAACGGATTTGTATTTGCGAGGTCATTCGAACTTTCCTCGAACAAAGGTCGTATGATATCTCGAACGCCAAGACCCGTGAGCGGAAACTGAAGTCTTGGAGGCGGCAGAGGAATTGAAATGTGAAAACCTGCTGTTGATAACATGGGGAACGGACGATATGGCGGAATACAAAGGGCATACAATAAAAATCGTATCTGTCCGGAATTGGTTTTACGCATGTAAGCTGCCATATATTCTCAACATTCCAGTCGTTACAAGTCAAAAAGCCACCGACACGCCGCATCCGGATCGATGGCTTTTTATTCCCTGTTCAGATTCAGTGTCCTCTGCCCGTCATAGAACACCTCATTGTCGTAGTCGGTGGCAATCCTGATAGTGTCTCCTTTCTTGAAGAACCGGCTTTTGGCCACGTGCAGGCGCATAACGTTCTCCTTTCTTTCAGCCGATGACTGGTTGAGCGAAACAAGGTGCGTGCACGGGCGGGCCAGACCTTTGGCCTCCGAACAGTTGTACTCGGTCAGCACGTTCCGCTCGTCATTCAGCCACTCCCGGTCTTCGATGGTAGACTGGTAAGTCACCACCATCCATACCTTTTCGTCCGCCGCCAGGTCCTTCAGGTCATTAGCCACCGCGATACGCTTCGCCCGTTCATGGTCGGCTCCCCATGAACGGCGGTTGGCATCCGTCAGCAAGTCCATCGAATCCACAATCACGATGTCCGGATTATATCCTTTGAGCTTCCTGTATTCCGAAATGCCGTTCTTGATGTCGAGTGTCGAGACCTGGGCATTGAAACGCGGGTAACTGCGCACCGTGATGCTTCCGGCATACGAGGCGACCAGTTTTTCCAGATGTCTCATCTCCGTATCCGAAATCTTTCCCCGCTCGTAATAGTAGCGTTCCTGGAAATCAGTCCGCCGGAATAGGCGTTCAACGCCTCTTCTTCCGAACCTTCCAGCTGGAAATGCAGCACATGCAGCCCGTCATCGATGTCCGCCCTGACACCGATCCATTTGGCGATGTGCGACTTTCCCACGCCTGTGCTGGCCAGGAAACAGGTCAGCTGACCTCGCAGGTTACGTCCGGCATTGAGCGCATCCAGATACGGGATGTAGAAGCGGGACACACGAGGGGCGGCCGAGCGTTCCTCTTCCTCCTCGCGCCGGCGTTCCTCTCGAAACGCTCCTTGAAAGTCGCGGCCACATCGACGAACGAGGAACTCTTCAGCGTGAACCCTGCCAGCCACTCGGCATATTCCCGAAGAGTCTTCTCCGCCTTGTCCTGTTTGTTCTCGTTATACAGTTTCCCGACCTCCGCATAGACCGACTGCAACCGGACCCCCTTGATGTAGGACTCCAGCATGTCGGTCATCACCTCGGCACTCTGTCCCTCGTCATACTCCCGGAAAGTGTCTATCAGCTCGATGGCGTCGTAATCCTCATGGAAGGTCTGTGCCAGCACGGCATACGACGGCGGTGTCTTGTATGTCTTGAAGTGTACGCTATCGCCTCCTGTACCTGCTGGAACGAACGGTCCGGCAGGTATTCCTTACGCATATGCCGGGCTAGGACAGCACACAACGGTTCCTGTCTGAGCGCCGTGGCATAGAGTTCATACAGGAACTCGGCACTGAGCGGATTGACGGCACTCATGGCTTCGCCTCCTTTTTCCGCCACGCCTCACAGCGGATACGGTACAGTTCCGGATAGCGCGCCTGTGTCCTTCTGCGGCATGGCTCCGCTTTCGCACATTTTGAGCATGACGGGGAGAAAGCGTCCACATCAGCGTGGAGAGCGCACAGACGAGATATCCCGCTTCGGTGGAGAGCAGTCGCCGCTTGGTCGTCTCCTCGTATTCCGGATAAATAAAACGCCCGAACGGATGGCTGCGGCGGTCTTCCACTGCCCGCGCCAAATCATGCCGTGACAGCCCGAAACTCTTCAGCCACCGGTCCTCCCGGTAGCGGCGTTCCTTTCCCGAGCGGAGATAGCGCCGATGGCTTTCTTTCCGAATGAATGGGAGACGTTCATTTCCTGCGATACGCGGTATCATATCCGGAAATGGCATATGTCTGGCAGATACAGAAGTCGGACAGGCGTTCCGCACTGACGGAGACGACCTCCCGGCACAAGCCGTCGAAACACATCCCGAGCTGCCTGTCCGACTTGCCGCCGGTAGGGAACACAAAATCCGCCCACACCGTGGTGCGGACCAGCCGTGTAAAGACCTCCGGCATCCGTCAATCCATTCTTTTCTCTCCATCGCGTGTCAATAGTTTGCGCAGCTGCGTCTTGGCTAGGAAGATGCGGCTTTTTACCGTTTCTACGTTCCTGGTCTGCAAAGTACCGTTGTTATAGGTGATTTCCATGATTTCCCCGAGTTTGTAACCAGCCTGCTGCAAGAGCAGGGCTTCCCGGTAAATCGGTTTGAGCCGGTCCAGTGCCCAGAGGATGTCATCGTTATAGAACTCGCGGTAGTTGTCCATCCCCATGCTGTTTCCCGACGGTTCGTCCTCATCCGACAGCGAAGAGGATATTTCCGAAATGTCGATATTGTCGTCCGGGGGCATGCGGTTCCTGTTGCGGTTGTTCAGGTCCGCCACAAGCCGTTTGGTCACGGCATAGATCCAGGTCTTTACCGGACGGGCCGGGTCATAACTGTCCATATACTTGAAGAAGTTGGCCAACGCCTCGAGGTAGTTGTCCTCGATGTCCTCCTGGTTATAGGTATATTTGATACAAATGCTGTATATCAGATTCTTGTGCGGCATCACATATTTTCTGAGAAGTTCCGCCCTCTGTCTCGCGGATTCGTCTTCAGGCTGGAGAACCGCAATAAACACATCTTTCTTTTCCACGTTTCCACTGACTGAAAGGTTGATAATGAATCTCATGTCCTAATCTGTCAGCTACCGTGAGCGTCAATTGAAAAAACGGGCGGCAGCATTACCGCCGCCCGGAAAAAATCCAAACCGTTGTCGGCTTGTCACAGCCTGTGCCTGCGGATGTAATAGTTAGAAGAGGTGGCAGGCATCCGCCGCATTGTCATCCACCGGGACAATACCGTATCTGCCTTGCAGGCCGCGACCATCTGCGTCTTGGTGGCGTGTCCGTCTCCCGTCGCCCATTTCTTGAGGACAGCCGGGTTGACGAACTCCGGTTCCGGGATATCCAGTTCATCGCACACTTCGAGCAGGATACCCCTGAGTTCCGAGAGCCGCCGCATGTCGTAGAAATGGCGGTTCACGCTCACATCCTCGGCCACGACGCGGCGGATGCCGTAACGACGGAGCAGCGAGAGCAGCGTAGTCCTGAAAGCGCCGTGCATCTTGTTGCCGTTGCGCCGTTTGCTTTCGGTGAAGTTCCATGTCCCGGCCTCATGCAGGGAGAAGTATCCGGTATGCGTGGCGATGTCCAGCGCCAGTACCTGCTCCCGGGTCAGTACGCTATTCTCCGAGTCTCGATTCGCCATTCTCTTTCACGATTACCAGTTATGCGGATACCTTCAGCCACATTCCCGTGCGAGACTACCAGCACGGTACCGCCGAGCGAGTTCAGCGCCTCGAACATGGAGGCCAGCCCCGCTTCATCGACCGCCTCGAGTATCTCGTCCAGCACGAGCAGATCCAGTCCCTTGTCCCCGTCGCAGTTGCTGTTCACGAGTTTCTGCATGGCAAGGATGGTCGCCAAATTCACACGGGCGCTTCGCCTGCCGAAAACTTGCCGAACGAGCCGCAGTCCATGCCGTCGCGCAGCAGTGAGATGGAGATTTTCTCCCTTACCTTACCACTCTTGAGGACGGTATACCCGTCGAAGCGGATACGGATGTCGCTGCCGATGTCTTGCAGGAACTCGTTGGTGATACGGCTGAGCGCCTCGATTTTCGTGTTGGCCAGATAGGTCTTGAACTGCACGAACCGTTCCCGCTGTATCTCCAGGGCACGGACCGGGCATCGACGGCCGTCTTGCGCCTGCCGCCTCGCTGGACTTCCCGCGCGTTTCACGGAGAGTGTCCTTGAGCGATTGTATGAGGTCGGGTGAAGCCGCCTCATCCAGCTCCCGGATCGTGGCCTGCAAAGTGTCGATGGCGCAGGCCGCAGCCTGTATATCTTCCTTGCCTACCGTATGCCGCGGTTCAGTGCGGCATTGCGCTCGTCTATGAATCCGAACACCTCGTCGAATACCTTGCGGCGGACACCTTCGATTTCACTTTGCAGGGCGGTAATTTCGGAAGCGATGCGTTTATGCCCGCTTTCCACCTCTTCCACGTGGCGGGTGGCATTCCTGATGGCCCGTTCGTGCCCGGCCAGCTGCTCCTCCCATCCGGTGCGTCTGCCTTCCAATATCCGGCGCTCATGGTTCAGCCGGTTCTGCTGCAACTCCACGGCATCCGTCTCCTCCTGCTTCTCATCGATACGGCCGTTGATTTCCGTGAGCTGCCGTTGACGGAGCTTCAGTTCCTTCATGCCGGCCTCGATGTCGAACTGTGGTTCTGCCACCAGAAACTCATGCCCGCAGAAAGGACAGGTGATGGAGCCGGCCAGTTTGTTCGAGAGGCCGTCAATACCGGCAGAAACGATACGCCGTTTATGACGCAGTTCCTCGATGCTGCCGGACAGGTCGCGCAGACGGATGTCGATTTCCCGCAGTCTCTCCGCAGTCGTATCGGACTGATCCCTGTATGCCTCACAGAATGCGGCATACTCCTTCTTGAACTGTTCCCAGCCGTCAGTCCTGTTTTTCAGTTCCTGTTCCGCCTGCTTCAAGATGGCATCGCAATCCTTCAGCCGCTCTGTGGCGGTCTGTAACCGTCCTTTCTTTTCGGCAATGACCTTGTCCCAGTCCGTCTGCCGGGCATCGGGAAAGAGGGACATCATTTCCGCTATCTTTTCCAGACATGCTTCCAATGCGGTATCTCCGGCTTCCAGTTCCTGCAAAGCCTCGTCCGCCCGCTGCACTCCGGCAAGCTGTTCCTCAAGCCTGTCCACGTTCTCGTGCCCGGTACGGATCTGCTCCCTCTTGGCCGCTATGGCCGTTTCCAGTCCCATGATACGTTCCACACGGGTACGCCCCCGCTCGGCTCCGGCTTCCTCCTCCTTGCGTATCTGCTCCTGTAACATCCCGATACGCCCGTCCAACCCGGCCAGTTCCAGTTCCACCTGCCGTTTCTTTTCAGAGAGCGGCACGATGTCTTCCTCCACTTTGGCGATGGCTTCATCCACCAGAATACCGTTGGAAAAGCGGTTGATGACCTCTTTCTTCTCCTTGTCCGATGACGAGAGGAAATCCTCATACCGGTATTTGGAAAGGATGAAATTGTTGAGCAGCTCGTCGCGTGTGATACCCAGTTTGTCAAGAATATACCGGTTATAGGCATCCACCGAAGGCTGTACCGCTTCATCGGTTACCACCTGCTTGCCGCCACGGTAAAGCGTACAGCTGACAGAGGAAGCCCCCTTGCGCGGGATACGGCGGTTGACGAGCAGTTCCTCGGCGGCGGAATCGTTGATGAAACGCAAAGCGATACGGCATTCTTCCGCTGCATCGTTGATAATCTCCTCCGAGCGTATCTTTCTAAGCGGCTGCCCGTGATACCCACGGCAATGCATTCCAACAGGGCAGACTTGCCGGCCCCGTTCGACTGCTGGGACTCATTGTCCCGGTTATCGCCGAAAATCAATGTCGTCACGCCTTGCCGCAGCATGTAGGACAGCGAACGGAAGGCGCAGAGATTTTCGGCTTCTATCGTCTTTAATTTCCACATGATCTGTTTTCTATTCTAGATAAATACTCCAATCCCATCGACACATCCTCGATCTGTTTCTCCCGGCAGAAGTCCTCGTAGGTTTCCCGGATGCGGCGGCTGTCGAATTTCTCGAAGAGCGAAGAGGATACCGCCTCCGGCAGCTGCTCGTCATCGGCAACCAGTTCTACCTTCGCCGCTCCGGCTTCCAGCAAGGCGGCTTTGTCCACCGATTTCATCGCGGCGGCAGGTGCATGGACACGCACCTTGACCTTGTAGCGACCATCGGCCTCCATTTCACGCAGCTCGTCCATCAGGTGCAACCCGGCACGTTCCGCCGGCATATCCATGACACGGTACCGCATGTTCACGCGGTTCTTGACAAACTCGTACGTGCCGTCCGTATACAGCACCGTGTATCCTTTCTCCTCGTCCTCCCCGAAGTTATGCTGGCGCGAGGAACCGATATATTCGATTCCCGTCCCCGGAATGACGGTACGGTTGTGGTAATGGCCGACAAAGACCTTGTCGAAAGGAGAGAATATCCTGGCAGGCAGTTCCTTTTCCGAAGGCTGTGCCAATGCCCCGTTGATACCCTCATGGATGTAGAGGAAGTGCTCCGGTTCTCCGGAAAGCGCTTCCGCAGCCAATCGTCCGAGCCTTTCGGCAAAAGAGCCGTCTTCCGGAAAATAGCTCATTACATGGAGCGCGAACTTCCATTCCGGGCGGCACAGGTCAGGTACTCATCCACGACAGTCACATTCGGATGCCGGTCGAAGACATGACAATATCCGCGCAGGGATTCCTGGTTCACCTTGTCGTGGTTCCCTTCCGCCAGCGTGACATGAATGTCATGGTCCGCGGCGGATACAAGCATATCCCTGACGGCCAGCAGGACATCGAGTGTCTGGGCGGCACGGGAAAAGAACAGGTCTCCTCCGACAACCACTTCCCGGATATCCCGTTCCTGCAAATTCCCATGGCCTCCTGCCAGTTGGCCTGGAATGCAGGGATGTTGTCTTTCGAGATGTGGATGTCATTCAATAACAAAAGGCAGGGTTTGTTCTCTTTCATACTAAGTGATTGTGATTAGGACGGGAGGCCCGGATGCCTCCCGTCGGATTAGAATTCAAGAACTTGTGAAAGGCTTATCTGCGGTGGCGGGGACGCCCGGCACGCTCTTCCGTTTCCTCCGGCTGCTCTTCTTCCTCCCCGGGGACATCCTCCGGTTCGTCACTGGGCTTCGGACCCTCCATCTCGCTTTCGATCAGGTCGAGTAGTTCCCGGTTGCTCGTGGAGCGTGTGACACGCACGGAGAGCCCTTCCTGCTCGATGTAGCCGCGGATCATCGCACGCAGCTCCTGGCCTTCCTCGGTCTTCTCACCGAGTTCCTGCCGCTGAAGCTCGTCATAACGTTCGAAAAGGTCGTCCAGCGAGATGCCTCCACCTTCACGCCCGTTTTCTCTGTTATCTTTCGTACGGCGGTCGAACGAGAACGCGGATATATCCTCCTTGGGCAGTTCACCGTCCAGCGTGTCGATGACCGTCTTCATTTCATCCGTCTCCATGAGCGACATGCCGTAGATACCGTCGCACTGTTTGAGGAACTCGACGGTGGCTCCCAGATGATAACGGGTGTAGCGGTAGATGATTTCCGGGATACGCGGCGCACCCATCAGGGCGGTCAGCTCCTCCTTGGTCAACGGTACCGGTTCCGATTCGTTGTCAATGGAAATGACATACTCGGTCTTGGCTCCGTTCTTGCGCTTTTCAATCTCCACCGGATAGGCGTCATACACCGAGGAAATCGGGCACGGGTAAGACGGATTCTTGGCCAGTTTCTTGCTCCACAGCTTGAACTTCCTCTCATCCAGATCCTTGAACTGGGCATGGGAAAGGGTCATCATCTGCACGCCTTTGGCTCGTTCACCCAGGTCGAATACATAGAGACAGTGGCCGTAACTGTATTTCAGACCGCCTCCGAACGAGCCCCCGGCAATCTTTTCCGCCAGTTTGTCGTCCCCGTCCTCTTTTGCGGCTTCGACGGCCATGCGGCGGTAAGTCTCGATGGGATCAACGCTATATCCGGCATCGGTAGCGCGGGTGACAGTGACATACATCTTCTGGGGCTTGTTCCCCGTAGCGGGTTTCTCCAGCTCCAGAAGCAGCTGGTGGACGGGATACTCATAGCCCGGACGTGTCGGCGAGCGTCCGGATTGGGAGCGATGGGCAGGATACGGAGACGGTAAGTCCCGAACTTGTCCATGCGGAAGAACTCCGTACGGGCGAACGCCTGTTCTCCTCCTGGGCACGCAACTGTGCCTCCTGATAAGATTCCTGAACGCCGAGGAACATTTCCTCGACAGACATGCCTTCCATGCCGTTGTTCTTTTCTTCTTCTTGCATAAACGCTTTGTTTTATGGATTTAAAAATGCCCGAAGAATGCGACACGGTATACCCGCATCGCAAAGAAACTGGTAACAGGACGGACGGGTTCGGTTGCACCGTCCGCGTTCAACTGATAAAATTGGGAGAGGATGTCTCGCTGACCGTATCCCGAAAGAGGATACTCATTTGACAATATGGAAAGTCTTGCAGCGACCGTGGAATACAAAATTAGGCAAATTACCCGGAACAGCCATACATGTACATGAATGTTTCTCACCGGCATTGTCCTTCAGCGCATTACCGTTTCATTTTAAGAATGCTTTTAATCTCCCCGAGCAGTCTGTCGCCGCCCGGCGCGTTCCGCGCTTCGGCAAGCAGCCTCCTGCGGTTCCGGCGGATATACTCTTCTCTCTTGCGGCGGCATATGCTTCATAGTAGGCTTTGCGCTCCGGCGTGAGCCGTTTCCCGCGCCGGCAATAGACCCCGTCCCGGCGGTACTCGTCCAGGTAGCGGCGGAACTTCGCCTTGCCGCAGGAAGGGTCTTTCGATGCCTCCGCCACCGACCGTATGACCTGCAGTCCGGCTCGAAGGCTGCTGCGTGGCGCATAACCTGCGGAGCAGATGATAGACTACCGGCATCTCATACCGGAGCATGAAGCCTATCCGTGTCTCGTCGAAAGGAAAGCGCTTAAGCGTCCCCTGCGGTCTTCCGTCTTCTCGCTTTCGGGGCTTCTGCTGCCGGGGAGACGGTTTCTTCTGCGGCTGCCGCCTGATTTTCTTCTGTTTCATGATGTTGCGGTTGAATGGTTTGCTGTACGGTTTCACGGACGGGAACGTTCCTGCGCTCCGCAATCCTCCGGCGCTTTCAATATCGCCGTTTACATTGAGTTTATGTTTCATGACTATACAAAATAGGTGAAGTTGAGTTCTACATTGACATTGTACATACCGCGCTCGTAAAGCTGTATCCTGCGCGAACCGCCGTAGATGGTGAACGAGGAGCCCCGGTTGTACTTGTGGTCATCGTTCCAGTCAGCGGCGCTGCAGCGCACGCTGTATCTCGGGGGCTGTATCTTGTTCGGGATGACGGCAACGATGCCGCCCCAGTTGCTGCCGTCCCTGCGTGCGGTATTGATATACCCCTGTATGGACACGATATTCCCGATCTGGCGGATAAACAGCCCCTGGGTATCTGTTCCCGAGCCGCTGTTCTCCATGTGCATCCATCCCGTATCCGCCAGCAGGGCTGGTATTCTTCCGCATAGGCGGCTCCGATAGCGCGGCAGGCCTGCGTTTCGCCTCCGCTGTCGGCAAGGACAGGTCGGAAAGTTTGCCGTCCTTGCGCAGGTAGTCCTTGACGATTTCGTCTTTGGACAGCACGTCCAACTTGTTCCGCAGGAGCTGCCGGGCTTCCATGGGGATTTTCCTTGCCCGGTCAAAAGTCGATGTAATCCTGGAACAGGTTTTCAAGCGCGGCGAAGCGGCGTCCGCCCCGGCCTTGGTATACAGGTTCAGGTTGGTGGCGATGGTATCCTTTTCGGAAGCGTTGTAGCCGCCCATCAGCCGTTCCGCCTTTTTCTTGAGTTCCCTGACAACCTGCGAGGTCATCACGTATCCCTCGACCTGTGCGTGCGAAATGCCGCCTTCATCTATGTAGGCGAACGAACCGGTCTTGATTTCCAGCAGTTTGTCCCTGAGTTCGGGTGTGAAGACAATGCCCTCGTAAGCGGAGTCAGTCCCGAGCTTGCCGTCCATCATCCGGTCTATCTCGGCCGTGGAATAGACTTCGAGGTTCTTGCGTGCCTTGCCCTTGTCCGGAAGGTCGGACAGGTTCGAGGTCTTGGCCAGTTTCAGCTCCCCGGTACCTTTCTTTTCGGCATCGAGGGTATCCCTGACGGCCGCCTGCCGCTTTGCTTTCAGTTCGGCGGCTTCCTCTGCCGTCAGCCCGCTGATCTCGTCCGCCGTCAGGCGCACCAGCTCCTTCAATCCTTCGGAGATTTCCAGAAATACCTCCCCGGCTTCCGCTTTGGAATAGACATCGATATTCTTCCGGGCGGCAGCCTTGTCCATGACATCGGAAAGGTTCCCGTCGGCGGAGAGTTTCATTTTCAAAGCCGCCGCGACGGTTCCCGATGTGACATAACCTTCGTCGCCCTCCGTCAGTTCTCCGGTAGTGATAGCCGCCAGTTTCTTCCTGTATTCGGTCGTGAAGTCTTCGGTAGAGAGCTGTTTGCCTTCTACCACATCCACTTTCTTTCCCATCGCCTCCGTAAAGGCCCTGACGGTCACATAGGTGTCGGACACGGATTTTCCGTTGATTTTAAGCGTACCGAGCACATCCACCGCTCCCAAAGGGGCAAGCACGATGTCGCCCAGAGCGTTCCTCAGCGCAAAACGGAAACTGTCAGCGGTGTCGAAGCCGACGGTGGCGAGCAGCGCGGCGGCACTGTCGCGCCAGGTAATCAGGTTTGTCAGCCTGGCATTGTCTTTCGTATAGGCGGTATTCTGAATATCGATACCCCGTCCGGTGCTTTGCAGGGAGAGCAGTCCGCCGACCTGCAGGGTGGCGGTACGCCCGATGACTTTCAAAACAGGTGTGGTGCAGGCTTTTCCGTCATGCACGGCAAAGTCACGGTATTTTGTTCCGCCGCCCTCCGTGCCGTGGTAATTGATACGGATACAACCCTCATCCGTCACATCCGAGGTGTTATAGATGTCGTATCCCTTGATGCGGACAGCCCCGATCCGGGCGTTTCATTCAGCGAAGTACCGCAGGATATGCCGTCTTCCGTAACCCTGGCCAGTTCCTTGCCTTGTTTCATGAAACTGAACGTGCCGTCCGTCCGGATGACAATCTCGTTGACAAGCAGACCGTGCAGGTAGGCACCGATGGCGGCATGGCCGTCCGCCTTGACGATGCCTTTGAGCATGTAGCCGTTCCCGCCGCTGACGGAGACGGCGGTCTTGGAGCTGATTTCTTTCTGCCCGGTGAACGTTCCGGCCAGCACCAGATCCTTCTTGACGGTCTGCCGGGCAAAAGGTGTATCGAGCAGGACAGCATAGCGGCCGAAGAACTTGTCGATGAACCGGGGTGCATAGCTCTCCGTCACCTCGATGGCCGCCGGCAGTTTGTCAGTAACCGGATCGACCGTATCCGGGACAGCCTTGGCTCCGGCACAGAGATAACAGGTACGCCCGCGCTTGTTGACCTCATTGGCGTAGACCACCGATTCATGCCGGTTGATTTCGTATATATAATAGGGATAGACAGCATCGGCGCAGCCGTCGAAACGGCGTACCTTTCCGCCGAGCCAGACATAACCCGGGGAGACGCGGGGACCCTCGATCTCGCATCCGGAGATGATGAAGTCCGAGCAGCCGTCGAAGATGGCACTCAGGCTCAGGGTAAGCTCCTGCAAGTTCAGGATGTCGTCCGAATAGGTATAACGTCCGCCGGTTTCGGCTACATATTCTTTCATCTTATTCTATGCATTGTGATTGGGTTCATATTCTTCACTATCGATTTTTATCAGATAGGTCTTGCCTGCAATCTTATAACGGTTCACCACGTACGACAGCATGTAGACGAACTCCCTCGCGGGTATCGCGACCGGCGGCACGCAGACCATGAAACTGACCTTGTTGATTGGTTTCTCTTCGGCGAGCCGGTAAAACGGACGCGGAAGTTCCGCCTCGTCCGTGGCCGTGATCTCCTCACCGTTATACCATACGGTACAGGGCCGCTGGTACTGGGCATACTCGTGGTAAAGATCCACGCCGATGCTTTCGCTCTCCCGGATGAAGATACGGTCTCTGTCGTCTTTGAGGTACTTTCCGAATTTGTAGTTCAAATACCACTCGAAGTAGATGACCTGCGAGGTCATGCGCGCCTCGATATGCCGTTCCCGTGCAAACGTACGGAACCGTTCGTTCAGGCTTTGCAAGGGATAGAGCAGCTCTGCACGAAGAGGATGAACCGCCGTCCCGACAGGTAGTGCGGCACGAGCCGGTTCACCGAACGGTCTATGGGCAGCTTATATCTCATGGTTTCGACTTGAGCGTGATGGCTTCCCGGAAGGTCGCAGTTCCGACTCCTCGTCCTTGCGCGAGGACTCTTTCAGGTAGCCCGAGGCGGTGTATGTCATGCGGCCGACACGTTGCAGGGGCTGGATTTGCCCGTCCGTATCGTGGCAAGCAATAAACACGCCCTGCTCGGGGATTGCCGTCTCGTCGATATAGACGTCTGTAACGTGTTCGGCACGGCGTATGGCATCCGTCAGGCGGGAGACATAGACCGCAGCGTCGAAGTCGATGCCCATAATGTAGTCCCGGATACGGGTCTCGATGCTGTCGTACATCTCCGCCTCGGGAACGGCACCATCGTAGAAGACCGTAAGACGCGGCACCAGCACGTCGCCTTTGGTCGAGATGACCTCGATGCGTGTGCCGGCGAATTTCAGCTTGCCGATATAGGCATTGATGGGCACCAGCTCCTCGGCGGGAATAGCTTCCAGATGTCCTTTCGTGCCGGTAGCGATTTTCAGTACCAGCTTGCTGTCGAGGTTGCTGTCGTCCGTGCTCTCCACATAGGAGACCTGCGTAATGATGCGTTTGGTCTCATCGACCTGGGCATACCCGAAAGCCAGTCCGTCCTCGCGGACGGTCAGCTCGTCGCCCTGCTGGTATTGCAGCAGCGCATTGGCGTAGTAGTCCGGCGTGCCGTTGATCCGGTTGTGATGGCTTCCGAGATATCCACCGCGAAGACATCAAGCAGCGTCTCGAAACTGTAGATGACAGCGGCTACGGTCCATAGGATACCGTTCATGACAGACAGCTTCGAGTCGCTGGCGAACTCCGTCAGTTCCAGCCGCCGGTTGCGTTCCTGCACGGCTTCATTGTATATCTCCTTAATCGTCCGGCTCATTCCACTGTATAGGTTATATCGTCGATAATGAATTTCCACGCGCCACCCTCATTCCAGGCCTCCTCGTGCAGGATGACCCATACGGCTTCCATGCCCGAGGCGATACGGTAGCGCCCCGTTTCGGTATCCCGGTCCGGCTCCCGATAGGTTCCCGTCGGGGCTGTAGGTAAAATGACCGTGCAATTCCGTCGGTCGCCGTAATGTTCCACAAGGGTTGTCAGGTAATGATCTATGACTGTCGGTTTCAGTCGGGCGGCGGAGAGGTCGAGTGTCATCAGTTCCCGGCATTCGGCAAGCGGTGCAAGATCGGCCAACGCGCAATTCGACAGGTTCAGGCTGTAGGTTCCGGAAAGCAGCCGCAGGCTCTCCAAGGAGAGTGTGGCGTGCGTGAGCGTCAGCTCCTCCACCGGCAGTGTCTGCACCAGTACCAACGACCGCGGTTTGAGCCCGCTCCAGTCGATACTCCGGAAGCAGGCATCGGTAAACCAACGGATACGACGCCTGTCCCTGACTTTGTTGTCGAAGGTATGGGTGAGCAGCTGCGGCGTGTCCGCGAGGAGGACGGTCTCGGTGTCGCTGTTGTCGCCCAGTCGATTTCCAGCTGTCCCGCACCGGAAACGGCACACTGCACGGTGATGATCCCGGCAGCGAGCGTGAGGACGACAGCAAGCGGCAAGGTGAACGTTTTGGGATAGACATGCCGTTCACCGTTAGCGGGGACGATGCCGTGCAACCCGTTATAGGCGACTACATCGGCGCGGATAACGAAATCGTCCGTGTAGACAAGTTCCCGGCCGCAGTCAATGTCGTGGCGAAGGAGAGATCGGGGTTGTTGATGAGCAAATCCACGACTCCCTCGATGCTGCCGTACAGGTACAGGGCCACATCGTAGATATTCTGTCCGGCTACGACCCTGTACTTACCCATCGTTCTCCTCCTTTTCCTCGGTTTCTAAAAGCAGCTCTCCCGTGGCAGAATCCATATAGGCATTCTTGATGACGACCTTGTCCGACAGGAATTCCGACTGCAGTTTGGCGGCAAGACCGTTGTTTTCCAGACTCGAATGCAGGTAGTCGACGAGGCCGACACCTGTCGTAGAATGTTGGTAGAGATTTCCGGCTGAAGCTTTCAGCAGAAACGTCTCGTTCTGGCTTTGGCGGCTCCTATTTCGAAGTCGGTCTCTGAGCCGCTGTACACGGCAAGGTAACCGTCCCGTGACAGCAGGTTGTAGACTCCCTTCTCATTGAGGGAGAAAAATGCGGCCAGGGCGATATCGGCCGTGCCGGCTTCCGTCTCCGCCACGACGGGAAACCAATGTTTGCCCGTCGCAGGATTTCTCAGGTACTCCGTGCCGCCCGAACCGCTTTCCATAACCAGACGGACCGTCAGGCGGCGCATGTCGGCGTATAGGGAATCCTGACATGGAACCCTTTGCCGTCGTTATACGTGTACACGAAGCCGACGGGGACGGTAATCTCTCCGTAGCGGAAGGTGTCGTTGTCCGCACCCGCGACGGCATCGAGCAGGCGGAAGTCGTAGAAACTCTTGCCGGCGATATTGCCGGAAGTCTCCACCTCACCGTATTCGGCGTCCATTGTTATGTCCTGTCTTGCCATGAACGATACTTCAACAAAAAGCCCGACCATACATCAGAGTACGACCGGGCACTCTTTTCAAAAGAGTAGCGGCAGAAAGAAGGATGGTTTACTTCTCCTGAATGAAATCGTAGATGCGCGACACGGTAGCCCACATATCGTCCGGAAGCTCCTCGTCCGAGATGCGTTCGCAGGCTTTCCGGAGATACTCCATCTCGTCCCCCGAGAACTCCACGGCAAGCGGTTTCTCCTTCTCCACATCCCATTCGATGCGCTTGTCCTCGGCATTCTCGTGAAGACCGATGGCTTTGCGCTCCTCGTCCGGAATGGCGATCTTGCGCAGAATCTCTTTTTTGAGGTTGAAGTCCTTGAAGTTGCCCCGTGCCGGCAAAAAGGACGGCAGGTAAAGGCGGTCTTTGACTGACAGTTCCATATTATTTATGCATTTTGTACGTTACTCTTTTTTATTTCGTCGATCATGGTATCGAAATCATGAAACAGGGGTGCAAGCGGCTCTCCCATAGGAATGTTGCATGAAATAACGCCTTGTTCCATGTAGATGATACCTATCTGCGGAGCGTTCCCCGAGCCATCCGTATCCTTCTTGCGGATGGAGGCGTGGACGCGGGTCAGCGCGTCATTGACGATGGAATATTCCAACTGGTAGTCGGCATTCTCCGTGCTCTCTTCGGCAACCTTGGTTACCGTTACGTTGGTGATGTTCATAATTCGCTTCTGTTTTTATTAAGTGTAGGGATATTCCCAGCAGAAAAGTTTTTAATAAGAGTGATTTAATATCTGGTAATGGAACGAGGGGTAATTGGCGCACAATACCGTAATGGAGTCTCCCTTGGCTAACGTGTAACTGGCAAGATCCCCGTTGTGGTTACGGATATTGGTGAATACAAGGCTATTCCCCCAGTTGTAGTTGTAAATTAGGGTAAATATGCAGGCGAAGTCCGACGGCAGAGTCGAGTAACCGAACATGGTGGCCACGGACGATGCGACGGCAGGGTCACGCTGTACTTCTGGTTGGCATAAACGAAAAAGATGTTGAACTGCGAGAAATCGATCGTGTAACCGCTGCCTGTGAAATAGACATTCTTGATCTTGTTGCCGATGCAGGCAGGGGCTATAACAGAGGCATTGGACCATATTCCGTAGTTACGGTTACCGTTTTTGACATCGATATAAAGCCCGTAGTTGTTATTAAAGATGCTGTTCACCTTGTTGTTCACAATACGTCCGGTGGCACATGATCCGCCGGCGGATGCCGGTATGGTGTTGCTGCCGAACAGGACATACGAAATGGTGTCCCCCACGCGGAACAGGTCGTCGTAGATGGCAAGCCGCCGCCTGAGCCGGTTCCTGTCGCCGTCGAGCCGATGCGCCCCTGACCGATGACGAATCCCCCGATGGTGCCGGCATTGGCGTTGATGGTGCCCGTCATCGTGACATTTCCCGAGGCGTCCCATTTGATATTCTGGTTGGCAGATAACCCGATCCGTCATTGGCAAAGGAGATTTTCCCGCACCCGAACGTGGCGGAACCGTCCGTGTTCAGCGCCCAATAGTTTACTCCGGTGGAAGGGTTGTCGTGGTAAATATATCCTGAAGCCCCCATAACGATGCGGTGCCCCGAGGCCGGAGCCGAAGCGGTCAGGGCGCTTGTTCCGAGAATCCAGCCGCCGATCTTGCCGCTCACGGCCGTGATACCGTTCCTGTCCAGCGTGACCTTTACGCTATTGTTCGCATCCTTGACGGAGATGCTGCCGTTATAGCTGCTCCCTCCGACAGTCAGGGCGGAATCCACGATAATCTGGTTGGCGCGTACGGTTCCCGTGTAAATGCCGTTGGCATCGATGGTGGTCGTGTATTTCTCCGTGGAGGTAAGGTCGAAGACCGTGGCATAGGCCACATACCAGATGACAGGCGTATCGGAAGTCCCTGCGTGCCGTCCACGTAGAAGAAATGGGTGCTGGAAAAATCGGCGGTGCCGCACACGACCTTGTAGACGTATTCTTTCCAGTCGCCCGTGCCGGCGTTCGACGTAAGCCACCGGTGCGAACCTCCCGTGCCGACGCTGTTCGTCGCCCAACAGAGATTTCTGCCGGCGGGGATCTTGGCGATAATGCGGGCGACGAGCACCTTGCGGTAACCGCATTTCGCCCCGAAATAGAAGCCTCCGTTGCGAGGGCTGGCACTGCCGCTGGTCTGGATTTTCAGGACATACTTGCTGTCATTGGGTGCCGTGGCATCCTGCTGCCGGGTAACGGTCACCATACCGTTCTGGGAGTTGTTGTAAACCACGACACCGTTGTTTCCGTTCCAGAAGTCGGGTCGCGGTAGAGCATCTTCCCGAACGCCATGGCCGAAGCGAGTTCCTGCGCCGTCGTGATGCCCGTAGTCCACTGGCGGATACGGATGCGGCAAAGGTAACCGTGCCGGCGGCATTCCATGAGATATTACCCGAGGCTATGTGCCCAGACCCGTCGTTGTTCAGACTCCATTTCGTGGAGTTGGCGATAGATCCGTCGCTGCCCAGCGAGATGTTGTTTTTCCAGATATGGTTGTGGTCGAGGCCCACCCCGCGATACGGTTGTATACCTCCTTGCTGCCGCTTTTGGTATAGTTCACCGAGAGGCAGAAGTATTCCAGATTGTCCCATGACATCATCTGAAGACCTATGAATCCGGTCTTGACACTGTTGCCGGATGCCGCCACCTGCCCGAGACGATATGCCCTGCATTGCTGCTCTGATACCACGTAAGGCATATACCCAGCGGCTTGTAGGCTCCCGTGTACCAGTAACCGCTGCCCGTGGAGGCGGAACGGATTTGCAACGGATGGCACCCACAGCTCCGACGTTCCCTATGGTCATGTTGTCACTGCCGATGGAGAAACCGCCGATCTTGCCCTTCGTGAACGTGCAGCTGAGACCGTTGATGTAATCGGTATTGATAATGGACGACTTGATACCCACGGCATCGAGTTTCGAGGCGCTGATGCTGCCCGCGGCGATACGGTCTGCCGAAAGTGTTCCCGTCTTGATACTGCCGGCATCGATCGCCACGGCGTTGACCTGCGCCGCGGTAAGGGTGCCCGTGTAAATCCCTGTCGAGCCGATATAGGTCAGCGGGTGCGCCGCAAGCGTGCTGTCCGTGCTTTGCGCCAGAGCATGAACCGATGGCGGCGGATCTCCTCCTCGACGGCAGCCGTGAGGGTGCGCGGCGCGGGGGCATAGGCTTGTGTGGAACCGCTCTGGAAGATAAGGTCGTTGCCGTAAGCGATTTGCGGAGCTGCCGGAATCGGCGAAGGACTATAACTGCTGCTCTCTATCGGCTGGTCGGAGTAGAGGTGGTACACGGCACCCGTATCGCCGCCGCCACGCAGGAAGACGGCGAACATGCAGTAGTTGCCGCACAGCTGCGCCCCGGCGAACATCCGGCAGTAGGTCTCGGAAAGGTCATAGATATCCCATGAATAGCAATGCCACCCCAACCGCCGAAGTTGGTTTTGATAAGTACGATCAGACCTCCTTTGTGCGTGGATGTGTTCCACGAGACCGGAGCCTGCTCGGCATATCCCCGACGGACGAGAATGGTACGTTTGATGTTCTGGTCGCCACCTTTGAAAACGACTGGATAATAGGTCGCTTCGTCGCCGTTGATGATGAGTTTCTTGTAATATCGATAGCCGAAGTTCGTAACCTTGGCCGCTTCGATGTCGTTCTTCCATTGCAGCGATACGGAAGCCCCGAACGTAACGTTCCCGGCAGTGTCCCATGCAATGTTGCCCGAGGCGATCTGCCCCGAACCGTCGTTGTTCAGTTCCATTTCGTGGAGTTGATGATCGAGCCGTCGCTGCCCAGCGACACGTTGCCCTTGCGAATGGAAGTCGTGTCGATCGTCCAGCCGGCTATGCTGTTGCTCGAACCCAGCTGTGCCACGCAGTACCCTGCACTGTCCGTGGTATAGAGCCCGAAGTCCGTGTCGCTGTTGTAGTAGAGCTGCACCCGCTGCCGCTAGCGACACCGAATTGGCCCCGTACACCGCGATGCGTCTGTTGCCGCTGTCTATCGAGATATGCGTGGCAGTGAGCCGAAGCCCGATCATCCAGCCGCCGATTTTTCCTTTGGTGAAGGTACAGCTCAGGCCGTTGATATAGTCCGTGTTGATGATGGAGGACCTGATGCTGGCGGCATCGAGCTTCGAGGCCGCTATACTGCCTGCCGCTATGCGGTCGGCGGAGATGGTTCCTGCGGTAATCTGCGAGGCGGTGATACTGCCGGTATAGATTCCGTCGGCCGTGATCTTCGTCAGCTTGGGATAGCCGCTGCGCCCAAAGCCGTGGTGAGGGAGCCGATAGGTGCCGTCCACAAGGCACTGACCGTCGAGGCGAACGTGACGTTGCCCGAAGCGTCCCACGCGATGTTGCCGCCCGCGACCGCTCCGGCTCCCGAGGCATCCAGCCGCCATTTATAGCCCCGGATACCGTTCGAGCCGAGCGTAATGCTACCTGCGGCAGAGGTGCAGCTCCCCACAGTGTTGTTCTTCGTACCCCGGTAAAGGGAGTCGGCATCCACCGTCCAGCCGCCGATTTTCCCTTTTGTAACGTTCAAGGTCAGAGCTTCGATGTTTCCGGCGGTAATCAAGGAGGCTTTCAACGCCGCCGTGTCGATGCGTGCCGCAGCGATAATCCCCGATGTGATCTGGGAAGCACTGATGGAAATCGTCTTAATCGTATCGGCCGAGAGTGTTCCGGTAAAGACGCCGTCCTTGTCGATGTAGGTCGCACCGACCCAGTTCAGACTCACTCCGCTGCCGAACTCGACCTTGCCTGTCGTGGCGTTATACCTGACATACTGGTCGCCATAACCCAACTGGGCGTTACCGCCGTTATCTACATAGAAGGTTTTGTAGCCATCCCTAAATCCATAGATGCCGTTTACCGCCTCTGCGGCGATCGTTCCCGAGGAGGTCTTCGTATTGAGTGTAAACGAGCCTATGGCTATCCCGGAGACGGTGCCGTCGCTGTTTTTCGTGCCCGCAAAGAGTTTGGGGGTGATGACCGTGTTGCCGTTGATGAGCGTCTTACCCGTATTCCACTCCTTGACCCAGTCGAGCATGTCGCATCGACCCGTCCTTGCCCGGGATACCCGCCTTGGCTTTCGACCAGACGAACGACAGATGATAGACAATACCGGAAATTGTCACGGGAATATCTATTGTTCCGTGGTCGGCGAGGGTCGTCGTACCGGCGGTGATAACGTAGGTTAAGGTCTTCGTGCCGTTATTGACGGTAACGGATGAGAATCCCGCCGGCTTACCCACCGCACCGATGGTAAAGGCCGTGAGTTCCTCGTCCCCGCACATCACCGTACGGTCGAGGTGAGAGTGACGGACGAGAGAATCTTCCCCGTGTCATCCGCGGGGAACACGTATTCACCCAAAGACTGGGTTATGGTATACCCGTCCTTCTGGACATAGATGGTCGCCTGTCCCCGGGCGATGAGAATCTTTGCCATGAAACCTTTTTCTGAAAGTATAGTGCGGAATGATTCCGGCAGGTTGCGGATTTTTTTTCGTGTAAATGATATTATTATAAAAAATATTTGTATTTTTGTAATTGGAAATGGTTCCGGGCGGTTCGCCGCCACGGATGAAAAGGGAATCCGGTGAGAATCCGGGACAGTACCGCTGCTGTAAGTCCCCTCAAGGTTGCCGCAACCTGCCACTGGTGTAATGCTGGGAAGGCGCGACGACTGGGACGAGTCAGAAGACCTGCCATGACCGGAAAAGGATTTACACCCGCGGGAGAAAATCGGGTTGCGATCAGATACGGAATGCCGTAGGAGTCATTCTCATATTTGAAGACAAACATAATCCCGTTCGTGTAAACCTGCGCGAAGGGATTTTTTGTGTTTGTTAAAAATATGTTTTATTAAAAAACAAGTAAGCTATGAAAAGAAATTTACGCTTTCTGGCGGGAGCTTTCCTGTTGACGGCAACGCCCTGTTCACCGGCTGTAATTCAGACGATGACTTTTTGATGAATCCTCAAACTGATTCAGTAACTCCCGAAACCCGAGCCAACTTTAATGATGATGGCACTACAACCATTACATTCGATGACTTCGATGAAACATTCATGGCGGTTTCGCCTAAAGCAGAGAACTACTACACGCTTTATGGATATACTGCAGAGAACCAAATCAGGGAAATATACGATCCCGATTTTGTGTTTGTCTCCGACATGAATACTGTAACCAATTCTTATGGAGCGTATACTGAATTTTCCAGTGGTGCCATTGCGTTGTCGAAATACAATTATCGTTCTGATTCTGCTGCCGGCAAGACTTCTGGAACTAATTGGTGGTATACTTGGGAGAATCAATGTAGTGTCTATAATACAGCATCCACAGATGGGGCCAATACAGGGGCAGGTCACAGCGGTTCCAATTTTGCTGTTGTATACGGCTACTCTGATTTCGGAAATACGGAGTGGATGGCCAAACCTGAATTCTATTTTGACTCCCCTCGCAAATTCAAGGGTTTATGGTATTGTAACACAGCATATACCTATGGTGTGATTATAAATGGTAATCAGTTCGGAACATCGGGTGTTGCAACACCGTTGAGTAATCTGAAAGATTCTGACGGCAACAATATAGGATATTTCCAAGTCAACATCGAATGTTATGACGTAGATGGAAATTTGATCACCACTGTATCGAAATTGTTGGCCGACTACCGATATGATAAACCAACAGTGTCCCCCGTAACTACATGGACATATTGGGATATTAATGTAGCGGATGTGCAAAGTGTAAAATTCAATTTTGAAGGATCTGATGTCGATCCTATATATGGACTCAATACTCCGGCGTATCTTTGTATAGACGACGTTACAATAGAATAACAATTTAATATAGTTTGGCATAGAACTGATTTCAGTTCTATGCCCTTTTATTATGAAGGCTTTCATATTTAGTATTCTTGTACTTTTGTTTTTATTACAAGCTGTAATAAGAACGATGTAATTACTGAAGAAATAAAACAAGCTCCTATAATTGAACTCGATAGTGAGACTGGCATTTACACTATCAAAGTTGGGCGTGAACTGACAATTGCCCCGACATATAAATATGCGAATAATGCACTTTATGCATGGACAGTAGATGGAAAACTTCTTTCATCTGAATCAATATTGAAGTATACATGGAATCAGGAACAACATCTATATATCAAATTGCGAGTTGATACACCAGAGGGTTATGCGGAAGAAGAGTTAAAAGTAGAAGTATTGGAGTTAACTCACCTACAATTTCAATCATAATCCCCTCTAAAGGATTAAAAGTGCCTCAAAACACGGATTATATTTTATCTCCAGATATTCAACATGACGATCTTGAAAATTTTAGAATTGAATGGGTACGCGATGGAGAAATCGTCGGAACAGAAAAAGCATATACGTTTCACGAAAAAGAACTCGGTACATATTCGATAACAATCCGGGCATCCAATATAGACGGAGAAACAATCCGTGATTTCGACGTAGAAGTTGTGGAAACAATGCCTTATTCCGTACGGTTTCCGACACCATCCTATACACAAACTTCTACGGATCGTTATACTTTTGCAGGGCGTCCTGTATATTTGCGGCCTTTGCTGGAATATTTCGATTATCCACAGTATCAATGGCAGGTCAATGGAAAAATTATGGAAGCCGCTACCGACAGGGTTTTTAAATTCACGCCGACGACTCCTGGAGAATATTTCGTTGCTGTTACTGTTACAGAAAAAATGCCCAACACACAGCCACTTTCACGTAACATAACACGTAGTAATACTTCAATTACAACGACAGTTAAGGTTATTTGTGAAGAAAAAACGGAACAAGAACGCTATCGGCAAGCGACAGCGACAAGTTCAGGTATTTGGGATAAGGTTTATGAATTCATTCCTGCTCCCGGACAGTTTATTAATGAGTTATCCCAAAATACCGGATTTATAGGAAATGAAACGACGCCCCAACAAGCCATAGAGTATGCAACGAAACGATTGAACAAAAAAGCGCATGTTTCACTGGGATCTTTCGGTGGTTATATCATCATCGGTTTTGACCATAGTATTGCTCCGAGTGGCCGAGAATACGATTTTGCAATACAAGGAAATGCTTTTAACAGTTCGAGCGGTGGCTCAAATGAGCCGGGCATTGTTTGGGTAATGCAAGATATAAATGGCAATGGCCAGCCAGACGATGAATGGTATGAATTAAAAGGATCTGAAACCGGCATCGATGGTACAATACAAGACTACGAAGTAACTTACTATAGACCTGCACCCAGAGCACATACTCCGTGTAGATAGTGAAGGTAATTCAGGTTCTGTCGATATGAATGCATACCATGGCCAAGAATATTATTATCCCAATTGGATTAAAGAAGATAGCTATACATTATATGGGACGCGTCTGACTCCTCGCAACAATCAAGATCCCGTTACAGGATATTGGGCGAATAACGCTTATGAGTGGGGTATGTGGATAATATGGGTTCAGATAATCTGGTAGGAGGAAATGTCATTGATGGTAGCGGTCAGCGCAACGGATTCAAAATAGCCAATGCAATATATCATGACGGGACTCCAGTAAAATTGCAATATATAGACTTTATCAAAGTTCAGTGTGGAGTATTATCGAAAAGTGGTTGGCTTGGAGAGATATCCACAGAAGTATTTTCATTTGAAGACTTATCAATAACTAATAATCAATAATATGAGACAGTTTTGGCTTTTACTATTCATTGCCCCATTTCTTTTTTTATCATGTTCAGAAGATAATCAGACTCCAGAAAGTCCTGCTGATGCCGATGACAATTTTATCACATCAGTCGTGATGACTGTGGCAAGTCAATCCTATACAGCGGAAATAATTGACAATATAATTACCATAACAGTTCCATATACTGTTTCGTTAAATAATGCTCAAGTCGAATTCAAATACACATCCTCGGCAACAATTATTCCCGATCCGGCAAGCATTACTGACTGGGATACGGAACGAACGTTTCGTGTAACCTCTTACAATGGAGAAGCGAATGATTATACATATAAAGTCATTAAAGACGAGATTCGCTATGAAGGGGATGTGGAATTGAAGACAACAGCGGATGTTACGGCTTTCATTGATACGGACGTAACGGTTATCAAAGGTGATTTGATTATCGGGTCGGATGCTGAGGATGCAGAAGAATTGTCGGATATCGCCGCATTAAAAATATTGAAGGAAGTCGAAGGAAACATCATCATTCGGAAAAGTTATGTTGGACAAGATCTTACGGGACTTGATAATATCACTTCAATTGGAGGTTTGCAAATAGGAACTGAAACTGCCTTTGCGACCAACAGTAAATTGCAGATGGTCAGTATGAGATCTTTGCAGCATATTACTGGCGACATCGTTGTCTGCAACAATCAAGTAGCATATGTGCAATTCGACAACCTTGAAACGATTGATGGAAATATAATATTCAGGACTTCATCTCTACAAAGTTTTGAATTCCCTAAATTAACCACTGTCGTAAAGGATTTTGATCTCCAGTGTCTGACAAGTGACGGAGAACCAGGAGGAGAAATCACATCTTTGAGAATTCCTGAATTGACAAAAGTAAACGGTCGCTTAGGGGTTAATAATTTAGGCAAAATGATTTCTTTGGAATTTCCGAAATTACAAGAAGTTGGAAGTGTGGATTTTGCTTCTATACCGATTCCGTTGGAGACCCTTTCATTGCCGGAATTATCGGTAGTAAACGGCGACCTTAATCTCGTTTCCAGTTATATTGCGTCCGATGCTTTTACATCTACGGGAAATAATAAATTACAAGAAATAGATGGACTGTCTAACTTGTCGATTGTTAAAGGCACATTGACAATATCTAAATTCCAAGTCTTGAAAAAATTGCCGGATTGGAGTAAATTAGAACAACTCGGAGGACTGACCTTGCTGCGTTTATTGGAGTGTTCTGATCGAATTTTAGATTTGAGCAAAGTAAATTTTGTACCTTTTGAGGATAACGAACCTTTAATTTCTATTACAGACGGGACTATATTCTCAAAAATTATCACAAAAGAGGATATGTCGCAAGTTAGCATGTTTCTAGCTCCGAGCGGTATTACCGGTTCAAGTGTTGGAATAGATCCAGAATTGAATTTTAAGAGTATTAAGAATTTTAAGTATTCTAGCAATATGACAACAGATCCTGTATTCCAATTTGAACGAGTTTACGGGAATATGGAAATTATAAGAGGTTCAAAAAAAGGCGTTTCAGCCCCTAACTTGGTAAGTGTAGATGGATATTTAAGCATCGAAACTACAATGGCAAACAATATCTCGTTCCCGAAATTGGAAATTGTCGGAGGTCAGTTATGTATTATCGGTAATCTGAACGCTGTTTCTAACTATGATTATGATTTTACGAATTTAAAGTCAGTCGGTTGTTCAAGCAATCCTCAATATATCAAAGAAGGGGTGATTAATAATATTTTATATGGTTCTTTAGATTTTATGGCATCAAATAAAGATTTTACATTTCCGTCATTGGAACATGTCGGGGGTGTTGGTATGACTGTTCGTGCCGTAAAAACTATTTCATGCCCCAAATTGCAGGCCATTGATGGAACACTTTGTGCTGCAAATGCAGCATCGCTTACGACTTTCAATATGCCAACTTTAACAAAACTCTCAGGAGTTCGATTTATCCGGTTGACACGGTTTGTTGATTATACGTTCTTCAAATCTTTTGTAGAAGAAGAGCAAATCAAGAAAGAAGACTGGCTTGTAACCAATTGCGGTTATAACCCCACCTACGAGGATATGCAAGCCGGTCGCTATACCCAGCAGTAACACCCATTATTTTACAAGGGAACAGGGTACTGGCCGAAAGACCGGTACTCTTTCCCGTTTATAACAAGCCAATGAAACATCTGATACGACATATCATTCTTCTATGCGGGTTGCCGCTGTTGCTGGCGGGCTGCATGGAGTGGGACTACGGAGATGCGGTGGAAGATTTCAACGCTACCGGAGCCGGGTTGTTCATCACCAACGAGGGCAACTTCCAGTACGGCAATGCCACGTTGTCGTACTACGACCCCGAAACCCAACAGGTGCAGAATGAAGTGTTCTTCCGTGCCAACGGCATGAAGCTGGGCGACGTGCGCAATCGATGTGCATCCACGACAATAAGGCTGGGTCGTGGTGAACAATTCCCACGTGATTTTCGCCATCGACCTCAATACGTTCAAAGAGGTGGGCCGTATCACGAACCTGACTTCGCCGCGCTATATCCATTTCCTCAGCGACGAGAAAGCCTATGTCACCCAATTGTGGGACAACCGCATCTTCATCATCAACCCCAAGAAATATGAAATCACCGGTTACATCCAGGTGCCGGACATGACGATGGAAAGCGGCTCCACGGAGCAGATGGTGCAGTATGGCAAATATGTCTATTGCAACTGCTGGTCGTACCAAAACCGCATCATCAAGATCGATACCGAAACGGATCAGGTGGTAGAAGAACTGAAAGTCGGCATCCAGCCCACCTCGCTGGTAATGGACAAGAACCACAAGATGTGGACGATCACCGACGGTGGGTACGAGGGTTCGCCCTACGGCTACGAAGCCCCGTCTCTCTACCGCATCGATGCCGAGACGTTCACCG
>ENA-OQCS01000100-OQCS01000100.1-human-gut-metagenome-genome-assembly--contig:-NODE-100-length-40189-cov-3.459638_pt1 | contig 40189 bp, 51 predicted proteins | sample MGYA00242757_ERZ504575 | MGnify/ENA primary metagenome ERZ504575 (study PRJEB26092, sample SAMD00036297) | human gut metagenome | host: Homo sapiens | study: EMG produced TPA metagenomics assembly of... | reverse complement strand
CGTATTCAGGACGTCCGAGAACTTCGGAAACACCCTTGGAAAAACGAACGGATTCAAGCATGACCGTCATGGTCAACTTGCCACCAGTTCTTTCGCCAACTTCTTTGAAACCATCAAGAACGGACATGTAAATCCTTCCTTTATTGTAAATAACTACGTGAAATACTGTACCTCATTGTTAAGAATAAAACGAATCGAATCTCGGGGAATATATTCATATTTTCAAGAACACAACATAATACGAAAAAACATACTGCAGACCATGCTTGTCTCAATGAGAAATTCGATACGGTTCAGTCAGCGCGCTTCCTAAGCCAACTCGATGGGCACACCACCCCTTGTCACCCCGACGGTTTTCCGCTAAAAACAGATGTGATAACCCCTACCTCACCCCCGCACTACGGGTTGCGCAATTGCAAATACTTTGCAGCACAGTTTTCCAATTTCATATAGGAAGCGCTGAAATACCGTGCTTTATGCATGCATATCATTTGCAAAACGGTTCATATAGGGGCTATCTTGCGCAACTATCTTTTGCAATCATTTTCATTTTTAAAATGATTTTCTCAGTTAACGATTTTCATTGAAAATCCGCCATTTTTCAGCATCTTTTACACTCCAATCGGGATAGAATATACACTACACGGTTGCAGTATTGCAAACGCTATCAAAGAAGATGGGACCCCCGTCGCAAAGCAGCGGCCACGATAACGGAGCCACAAGCCCCGATACCGGCCCAAACACAAGAAAAAGAAGGATCAGGAAGGTCAATGAAACATCGGAAACCAACTCCCGCCCGGCAGAAGCTGGGTCTGCGCGTCAGCAAGAAGCTGGCGGTGGGCGCCACAGCCCTTGCCACAGTTTTCGGCGGACTGGCAGTCGCCAGCGTCTCCGCACAGGCGAGCACCGACCGTAACAGTTATGCGGACACCGTAGGCAACCCGACTTTCGAAGCAGCACGCAAAAAGTACGGTCTGACCAAGGAGATGAAGAACGGCGCCATTCTGCACGCGTGGATGTGGTCGTTCAACACCATCACCGAACATATGGATGAGATCGCCGAAGCCGGTTACACCTCCATTCAGACCGAGCCGATGAGCAAAATCAAGGTGAACGACGCCAACGGCAAGAAATTCACCGAAAATTGGTATTACGTGTATCAGCCGACGAACACCTCCATCGCAACTTCGTGGTCGGCAGCGAAGACGACCTGAAAGCCATGACCGTGGCAGCCCACGCGCATGGCATCCGCATCATCGTCGACGTTGTGGCCAACCACTTCACCGCCGACTGGAACGCCATCGACTCCGACTGGCAGAAGAGCGAATATTTCCATGCGCGCAACTCCTGCAGCGGCTCCGGCGGCGACAACATCGATTATTCCAACCGTTGGCAGGTGACGCACTGCCACCTGCTGGGCCTATGGGATCTGAACACCGCCAATCCGGAAGTCGCCAATCGTATGCACGACTTCCTGAAAACCGCGGTGAACGACGGTGTTGACGGCTTCCGTTTCGACGCCGGCAAGCACGTCGAACTGCCGAACGAATTCGACGGTTCGCAGTATTGGACCACCATTCTGCAGAACGGCTCGCAATACCAGTACGGCGAAGTGCTGCAGGGCGATTCCGGACTGGATTACAAGGCGTACGCCAACCTGTATGCCAAGTATGGCGAAGGCGGCGGCGGAGCCACGGCCTCCGACTATGGCAAGACCATCCGTTCTGCACTGTGGAGCAAGAATCTCAATGCGGGCAATCTTATGAGCTTGCGCAACGGGGCGTCAACGACGATCAGCTGGTCACCTGGTGGAGTCCCACGACAACTATGCCAATAGCGACAAGGAATCCACGTATCTGACCAACGATCAGATACGCTTCGGCTGGGCCGTGGTCGGCGCACGCGCAGGCGGAGCGCCACTGTTCTTCAACCGTCCGAAGCCTCCGGCGGCAATCAGCCCAGTTCGCAGAAGCCTCTCAGCTGGGCGACGCCCGGCGATGACATGTGGAAAGACACGGCTGTTGCGGCCGTCAACCATTTCCACAATGCCATGGACGGCGAGGCCGAATACCTGCGCAACTGCGGTTCCGAACAGAACAACAACTCCTGCCTCATGGTGGAACGTTACAAGACCGACAACAATGCCGGCAATGACGGCGTGAGCATCGCCAACATGGGCGGCGACCAGAATCTGGCCGGCACTCCGACCAAGCTTGACGACGGCACGTACACCGATCAGGTGAACGGCGGCACCATCACCGTTTCCAACGGCAAGATCACTTCCGGCACCGCCAAGGGCGATGCGGTGAGCGTGTACTTCAACACGAGCGTGAAGGAATCCGTTTCCGCGACCGTCAGCAAGAAGTTCTCCTCCAACACCATCAAGGTGACGCTGAACGCCAGCAATGCCACCAATCTCACTTACTCACTGAGCAATGGCAAGAACGGCTCCTTCGTTGACGGCGACTCGCTCACCATCGGCGGCGATATGGAGATCGGCGATTCCGTCACCCTGACCGTCAAGGCACCGGCGCCGAAGCGGCGAAGCGCTCGAGTTCACCGCAACCTACACCAAGGTTGAGGTTCAGGCGAACACGATTTATGCGACGAAGCTTCCGGCTGGAGCAAGATGTACGCGTACGTGTACACGGGCGACGGAGCGACCGCGAAGAACAACGCGGCCTGGCCGGGCGTGGAGATGACCGCGATGGCGGCCGCCGATTCGTGCGCCAAGGCCGGCACATACAAGTATGAGGTTCCGGATTTGGGCGAGGGCACCTATCGCGTGATCTTCTCCAACGGCAACGGCTCGCAGATGCCGGGGGCCAGCCAGCCTGGTTTTGAATTCTCGGGCAAGGTGAGCTGGATGGTTCGTCCGCCTCGCTGACAGCCATCACCTGCACGGCAACGCTCCGGTTATCAAGACCGCGGACATCACCTTCAGCGCCACGGCCGACCTCAAGACCGGCGAGACCCTGTACGCGGTCGGCGACTGGGGCCAGGGCAAGGGCAAGACCTGGACCCGCGCCGGCGGCGTCAAGCTCGCCAGGTACGGCAACGCGTACACCGGCACCACGAAGGTCGGCAAGGGCAACGCCATCACATTCCGTCTGATCAAGGTCGACGCCAACGGCAAGACCACGTGGGACTCGGCCAGGGACCGCAAGTCCAAGGCCGACAAGACCAAGGCGCTCGGCGTCTCCTGGACCTCCGGCAAGGTGAACGAGGACGGCACGATCCCGGACGACTCCGCCATCAGCATCTCCGGCAAGGGCGTCGCGGACGGCAAACTGTCCATCCAGAAAGGCAACCTCGCCGAGCTCTACGTGATCGCACCCAGGACGCCACCCCGTCCGACGCTGTCTGGTGGAGTGACGGGGCCGCCGTGGCGGTCTCCGGCACCGGCACCGTCTACGGCGTCCAGACCGGCACCGCCAAGGTGAACGTGAAGGTCGGCAACCAAACCGCCACCATCACCATCACCGTCAAGTAAACGGCAACCGCGATATCCATAAAACATTTGAGCCTTGGAATTCAATATCACTCCAAGCTCAAATCATATTCAAACGCTTCTATACGCATGAAAATACACACATCAAAATCAGCGGATTTAGCATAATCAGCTCAAAGCGTCGTACAGATATCGCTTTGAGCGGCTGCGCATGATATCCAGTGCAATATCGGCATTGCAGAAATCGATGGTTTGTGAGGTATCAGTACAATCAACTTCGGAAAAATCAGTGATGATTCTGTCGGCGAATTGCACTTCCTGCAGGATTTGACCGCGTCTGGTGCCGAGTTCATGCTCTTTGGTACCTTCCGTATACACCCAGAACGGTTTATGGAAGTTGATGGAGAACAGCGTGCCATGATAGGAGTCCGTAACTACACCCTCCGCATATTTCACCAGCGAGAGGAATTCTTCCGGCCCTGCCTCGAGCACATTGACAAGCTCATCGCATTTCGGCACATTGCCCGCCTGCGGCGTCAGCACTGCGACAGGTAGGCCGACTCGACGAGACAGTTCACGCAGTTGCCTGAATACGCCGACAGCACGCTTGGGACGCAGCAGCGAATAAAACAGCAGATACTGTTCGGGCACGTGTTGCGACTTACGCAACGGTATGCGTTCCTCCCATTCGCCCGCGTTGAGCAACAGCTCGGATCGCATACGTGTTCCACATATTTGCCGCTTACCTGCCGCAGTTTGCCGCATGCGGAACGTTCCCTCGCCGAAAGCGCGCTGAATTCCACCAACGCCGGTCCGATGCGCCGCAGCTCATCGTCGGTCATGGTGGCCGGCGACGAAGCATACGAGATTTTCCTGCAGTTCGCCCATTTCAGCAGGTACGGTCCATGTACTTCCAGTCGACGCGTTCCAGCTCGTTGGAATGCTTGTTGATGATCTGGTCGCTGCCGCTCACGGCCACGTCGAATGCGTCAGCCAGCGAATTCAGCTCTTCCGGCTCCTGATAGCGTCGTTGGCCCACATGTATGTTCGTGCTGATGAACCGCTCGAAATTGCGCATGCGCTTCTTGCGCAGTCCCGCAACCGGCAGCATGGTTAAATCCGCGAGGGACGATTTGAGGCCCAGCCCACGCCAATATAAGCGTTCATAGTAGCGTTCGCCCTCAAGCGGCCGGTAGTCGATGACGGTAACGTCATGCCCCATGTCCGTGATGGTTGATTGCGTGGCATACGCCTGCAATACCGAACCATAATTATAGGCAGCATGATACGTGATTAGACCGATAATATTATGCTTCTCGTCCATATTTCCTCGTCGTTCAAGTAGTTATTTCTTTGTTTTCTCGCTATTGCAGAAGCACTCCGCTTTCTCATTGTTTTCCACTGAATTGCTTATGACGCACCCATGCGATCGCAGCGCTCACGTAATACCATCGATATTTCATCGAAAGCAACGCGATTTGTCGGGTCACAGGAAAACGACCTCCCCGATATCGATCAAGCGGCTGCCGAAAAACCGGCATGTTCACTACTTTTCCATAGTGATTCTTTCGTTCATGACGGTTCCATGGCGCTTCGGGATTGAACAGATCATTGATCATAATGATCGTCAGATGAAATAATGTGTAATCATCGAGCGTTCCATCAGATATTTCCCGAAATTGACGAATGGTATCGCGCATTGTTTCGATCGCAGATATTGTTCGCCGCACATAATCGTTGGAGAACGACCGCACCGCCGAATCCGCATTGCGGCGGTATTCGTACACCATTTCATCCACATAGCCGATTCGATTCGCCGCCGCGACCGCACGGAACGCATATTCGGCGTCCTCTCCCAAACTCAAGGTTTCGTTGAATCCGTCGATCCCTTTGATCAGCGGCATGCTGTACAGCTTGCCCCAAACAAGCGCGATACCTCGCTGCGGTCGGAGCATATCCTCGCATAGGTCAAGACGCCTGCGTCCCTCGAACACCATGTCAGTTTCAGCATAATGGTGTTCTTCCACACTTGGAGACCCCTCGCCTTTGCCGCCCATAATGACGGCACCAGCGGCGTCGGGAACACCGTTCGCATCGGCATCGGCACCTGCAAGCACGTTGCGGTACGCCCCCATCACCACATCGCAGCGGTATCGCACCGCAAACGCAAGCATGCCGTCGACGGCATGCTTGGCGAGCACATCATCCACATCGAGGAACATCGCCCACTGCCCCGTGGCCGCGCGCAATCCCGCGTTGCGAGCCGCGGAGACTCCGGCATGGGCGATCGTTTCCGTACGAATGCTGACCAATGGCGAATTCCAATTCGAGATCGGTGCCGTTTCGAATGCCGGCTCACCATCGAATACAATCACCGCTTCGATACGGAAGCCACTGCCCTGCTGCCGTTGCAGACTGTTCACGCAATCATGCAACGTTTGCAACGTGGCACGGTAGACGGGAATGATCACACTGATGGTATGGCTCATCGTCAGTTCAGCTCCCGTGTGATCACCGAAGCATCATACCGGAACGATACCGGCGATTCGATGCTTTCCGGGAAGTTGCCGATCGCCACGAACGCAATCAGCGTTTCGTAGTCGGGCACGCCCAACAGCTTGCGGATCTCATGCTCCTGCTTCTCACGCATCATGGTGTTGAGAGGGCAGGCGGCCAGCGACTCGCATTCCAATGCGGTCAGGAACGCCATGGCGAACAGGCCTCCGTCGATATACGGCTCGTTGCGTTCCTCAACGCTTACGAAACTGCGCACGTCCACGCTGATCAACGCCAGCACCGGAGGCGCATCGTACCCACGCCACCCGCCCTGCAACGCCAATGCCTGTTCGATGAATTTCGGATTGCTGATCAGCAGCACGCGATATGCCTGCCTATTGCATACCGATGGCGTTTTCATCGACATGCTTACGGCTTACGCACCGTTCCCATATCAACAGGGGTTTCGGCATACTCGCGTACGCTGGAACGCCCTGCGAACAATGCTGCATAGTCGAGCGATGCGTTGTCGCGTTTGTCTGTGGCACGCACGGTTTTCACGCCCGCATTGCCCGCAACGTCGGCTTTTTCGGCTTGTTCGACGCTTTCGATATCCACCGAGGCCACTTCGTCGGCAAACCATACGCCCACAAACTCAGGAATCGGCTTCTCCAACGCCCGATGCTTGCGCACGTATGCACGAACACCTGCGTGCCGCGATATACGTCACATCGTCAACCGGATAGTCGCGTTCCCGCCATTCATCCATCACGGAACGCAACTCCCCGAACGCGGATCTGCCGAATCCCGCACGGAACCGTCTATGCGACAATCCTTTTTCAATACGATGAATGTAATACACCATAGTGCCGCGCAATTGCTCGGATTGCCCCACATTCCATTGCCCCGCGCAGAATCTCAGGAACCGTTTGCGCTGCCCCGCATAGTACGAAGCCAATGTCATGTTCGCTTTGCATCCTTGCAATACGCGCCAGACGCGATGCGGAACGATGGTTTTGATTCGCTGCTTCACGCCCATGATTTCACCTTTCCTTGTTTTCTCGACGCAACGACGGCAATACCGCCTGCACCTTGGCCATGACTTCCCTTGTAAACCAGCCTTCACGCAGCTTCTGCCCCAATTGCGAAGCCCGTCGTACCATTCGCGCATACTCGCTTTGCGTCATGCCGTATTCCACGGCCATGGCCTCTTGCAACGATTCGACGGCAACGCCCACTCCCTGTTCGACTACGAATGGTGCGAGCGCCGCCTTGTTCCATATGATCACCGGCTTGTCGGCTGCAAGATACAGCGACAGCTTATGCGGATTGTTGACGGTCAGATATTTGCCGTAATAGCCGCCGCAGGTGTCGAGACTGTCGCCGTCCCAGATCAGACCAAATCGTCCTTCCAGTTTGTCTGGCAGTTCATCGGGTGCGACGATTCCGCGGTACCACGCCGTTTTGCCGTTCCGCCGGTCATATTTCGGCCCGTACAGATTGATGTCGGCTTTGGGGAATCGCTCGGCCAGCCGATACACGTATTCGGCTTTGCATGGCTGAGATTTCCCGCGATATCGATGCCGTGACGCTGTTCCACGGGCACAGGATTCGCTTGCGGCAGCAGGTAATCAAAAATGCCGATCTCCACGATCGGCACGGTCGCGCCGTACTTGCGCAACACTTCGCTCATGCGCGGATTGTGGCTGATGAGCAGATCCGCTTCGGTCACCCATTGTTTGTCGAAATCGGTGTAGGAGTAGCCGCGTAGCGTTTCCAAATCATGAATCAGGAAAACAAACAACGCTCCGCGCGCTTTCATCCTACGCACGGAAGGCAAGACGTACAGCGACACCTTATTGTACATGATGAGCGGAAATTGCACCAACACCACGTCCCCGCAGCGAACGGTTCGTTCCAGCCGATGCCAATCGGCAAGCGTACGCCCAACGCACACCAGCTTGTCGAAATACCCTTTGTTCTCGCCGGGACGCACTTCGAACGGCTGCCAGGATTGGCTTTCGAGCACCTGCCGAATGTCATCGCGCGCTTTGGATCCAGCGTGCGCATGATGCAGCGAACGTTCGCAGATCACGTAGTTCGTCATTGCCAACCTCCATTGTTTGCATATCGTCCGTCACTCGCATTGCTTGCGCCATGCGCGTTATTCTCATCATTCGTTTTCCGTACATGCAGTCGGTTGAATACCGGCTGAAGCATGGCCATAACGAATCGTTCGCGGCACAGCAGCAACGCGATGCCATATATCAGCGCGAACAGGAATCCGCCGAACATCAGCCACAGGAAGGCGTTCCATGTCTCGGCACCGCATATCGCGATCGCGCCCCGCGTAAGGCAGCCTGCCGCAATCGCACTGAGCAGAATACGTATCGGATCGATCGACGTGCGAATGCCAACCAAAACCCGCGGCACACATATGAGCGCATCGCCAGCATCAACGCTTCGCACAATGAAATGCTGATGGCGGAACCGACCACGCCGAGCTGTGGAATCAGCAGCACGTTTGCAAGTACGGCCAAGGCAAGTCCGATCGCGTTCACCATGGCCCATGTACGTTCCATTCCTTTGGAAATCATGACATTCGCAAGCACGATATTCATGGCCGAACACATCACCGCAATACCGACGAATCGTAGCGGAACCGCGGATTCCGCGAAGTCAGCGCCACCGAGCAATGCCACGATCGGGTCGGCAAGCAATATCAGCAGAGCAATGATCGCGGAGCCGAATACCATAACGAAATTCATGTTTTTCGCGATCAGTTCGCCTGCCTGCCGCTCTTTGCGCCGCGCCTGATAATACGAAAGGCGTGGCAGCATCACGCTGCCGACGGAATTGACGGCGGTGACGAGCACGGATTTGATTTTGGATACCAGCTGGTACAGGCCGACCATATCGGTGGTGCCAAGGAAACCGAGCATCACAATGTCGACTTGAATATACATGCCGGATGAAATGGATGCGATGGTGAACCACAGCATCGGTTTGAAATGGCGGGAAATATTGAGATGTCCACAATTGCGGAAGTCCACGAACTGCGTAGCCGCAGGAGATTGAGCACGTTGGATCCGTACCCGGCCACCACCACGATCAGGCCGTATATCACGTAGTCGCCGCGCTGCCGTACAAAAGCGAACATGAGCACCAATGCCAGCAGTTTGAAACATACGCTACGCACGGTGATGTATTCGTATTGTTCCAACGCCTGATAGAACCATTCCACACCGAACGAGGAAAGCCAGATGCCAGGCCGAAAAGCGCGAACAGCCCGAATTGCGCGTTCATTTTCGGTACGGTGAACAGGCATGCCAGGTAGACCGCGAACACCATGGTGGTGGAGCATGCCAGAATAACCAGCAATTCCAGCACCGTGCGCGATAGTTCCGCGCGGTCGTCGCGTACGCGAGCGCAGACACGCACTCCGTAGTAGGTAACGCCCAGGAGGGCCACCAGCGAAAAGTATGAGGCCACGGATTGAGCGAACGCCACATGCCCGGTGCCACCGGTGGAAAGCACGCGCGACACGTAGTGGCACGGTAATGAGGCGGGAAGATCACTGAGAGTGGTGACGATCATGTTCATCAGCACGTTGAATTTCACGGATCGAATACGCACGTCGGTTGGATGCTTGGCCGGCTTGCTGGACGGCTGCCGACCGGCTTGGTCGGCTGACGTTCAGGCATAAAGCACCACCCGCTTGGCGAAGGCGCGTTTGCGTATGCGCACGGAGTTCACGAAGAATATCAGCACCACCCAAATAATGATGTTTCTGAGCATGATCTGGTTGAACATGGTTGACATCCAACGGTTGGAGAAAAAGCTGAACGCACAGCAATAGCCGATGGCACCGTACAGCATCATCGATATGGGAATGCCCGCCTTGCCGTATTGCAATGCGAAAACCGCGCTTTCATAGCAAAGCTGAGAAAGTGCGGCGATCAGCACGATGGCAAGCATCGCACCCGCGATGCCCCAGTCGAAAATGAATGCGTAATATGTGGTGAATACGTTGCCAAGACTGCGCTCGCCATACCGTTGGAAGGGTTGCCATTGCATCCAGTCAAGCACGGTTTTGCCGAATATCTGGGGGAACGAGGCCCGGTGGAAGCCAATGTCATGTCTCCCCATTGCGTGGATTTGACCGCCAACGAAGGCGACATGGAGTTCGTGAGATACGCGTCTAGGTTTTTTATCGGCGCTCCAATGTAGATGGACAGGTATTCGTACATGGTCGAGTCGCCCGCCTTGCGTCCCATCAGCGACAGCAGTGGCTTGAACGAAGCCAATCCCACGAGCGCGATGGCCACGAATTTCAACACAGTGCGGAAGCCGAGCCGCATGCCTTTCCAACGGTTGTTCTGCCTGCGGAACAACGCCCAGTATGTCCATGCGGCAACGCCAAGCTGAATGAGGCTATTGCGTCCGCCGGAAATCAACGTCATCGGAACGGCCGCCAACACATTGATGACCGCAAGATAATCGTTGCGCAACGAACGGACACCACGCTGCGCATGGCGAGAAACAGCCACGCATAGGCCATGGCGTTGGTCGCCAGATGCAGTAGCGAGGGAATTCCAGAGAGGGCCACGCCTTTGGTGCTGAATTTGTTGAGTTTGTCATACAAGCCGATGGCTTTGTCCAGAGAGCCGTCTCCCCCGTAGGCAGTGTCAATGAGATTATCTGCCGTGACACGATCAGCAATGCCAAACCGGTGAACAGCAGGCCGCCAACGTACACCCACATCGGCAGAACGATATCTTGCGGCTCACCGTATTCCCGATGTGCTGTCCGATGTCCGACGCAGCTGCGGAAAAACACCTTCACACCGTAAGCCGTCAATGCGAATGCGAACGTGCCGAATCCAACCACGAAGCAGGTTTGCATCGACAGGTCGAAATCCCAGGTCCGGTAATTGGTGAGTCCATTGAATACCGCGAGCGTGAATCCGACCACGAATAGTATGGATGGTTCCGCGAAATCCCCGCGATATGCCACTATCAGCAGCACCAGCAATGCCAGCAATGTCAAGAACAGTATGGTCGAGGTCATCTCATCACCATGCCTAATGTGATGCGATTTCCGGATGCCGTCGCTTGTACAGCGCGTACATCATGCCGTACAGCGTCGGAGAGGTGGCCAGGAGTTTCCATTGCAGCAGTTGACTTTTCCCAATGATTCCCTTGCGTTCCACCATTGGCAGCAATTCGCGCAATTCCGTACGCGCATACCGTTCGAATTGCGCCCATTGCTTGCGTTGATGCGCGAGCATGATGCGATTGCAGGTACCGACAATGGATTCGAGATGCCCATATGCGGCATATGCTTCAACATGCGGATATTTGGTTCGCACCAAGTCGAGCATGGCTCCGGTGGATTGTGCGAATTTGTCGGTGATGCCATGCGACTGACTGTTTTCCGACATTCTGTAACGGTACAGCGGCGTGGAATCGTATACGATGCGATCCGCCTTGTCGAGCAGCTGGTAGGTGACCGGCGAATCTTCCGCATAGACGGCGTCGAGCGGGTAGCGCAGGTTATCGAAGAGTTCTTTTTTGGCGAGTTTGTCCCACGCGGTCACATAAAAGTAGCATGCTGATTCACATAGGCGAATGCTTCCTGCGAGGTCATGACGATTTTCTTGTCGGGAAAAGCGTTGCAGTAGGTGCTGCCGTCAGGGTTTTCCCGTTCGTACGAGATGATCGACAGGTCGGCGTCGGATTCCTGCAGATTGTGCAGCAACGTGCCGAACATATCGGGAAGCACGTAATCGTCGGAATCCACGAATCCGATGTATTCGCCTTTGGCAAGGTCGAGCCGGTGTTGCGGGCCGCCGCCAAGCCGGCATTGCATTGGCGCACCGCACGAATGCGGTTGTCACGATTCGCCCAAGCATTGCACTGTTCGCCGGAGGAATCGGTGGATCCGTCGTCGACCAGTATGATTTCCAATCGTTCGTAGGTTTGCCCGATAAGACTTTCCACGCATTGGTCGAGATACCGTTCCACGTTGTAGACCGGCACTATCACGCTGATGAGGGGTTGGGTCGAAACTGCCATAAGACCTGTTTTCAGCAGCTTTTCACGTACTTTTTGCCTACGAATTTCGCCATAAGGAAACCGGACCCTTTTTGATCCAGTCCACTGGTTCGGGGCTGATGATAGGCATTTCGACGTACGGGTAATGGTTGGTTTCCAGCCATACATCGAAGAGGATTTCGCTGATGCGTCCGGGAAATCGCATTTCGAAGACGCTGTATGAGCTTGAATCGATATGCTTGGCCAGTTCTCCGATGATGGGAAACATCCACGAGCAGTATTCGTTGATGAGGTCTTTGCGCATCACGAACATGTTGAACAGGTGCGCCGAGGTTTTGTTCATTTGCGCGTCGAATGCGTCGAGGTAGTCGGAATTGGTTTGCGCGATAATGCTTCGTGTCGCATCGAGCTGCCCTTCCTGCATGGTGTGCTCGTAATGTGAATATACGGTTTCGATATAGTAGTTGCGTCGTTCCGGCACAATGATTTCGCACGTATCGAGCAGACGCGCATAGTCTTGTTTTCCTGCGATGCAGCTGAAGCGTTCGTTTTCGTCTCCGTGGCGTTTCGCACTGTCATTTTTGGCAAAATGACGGCGGTAGTGCACCAATCCCTGATAGTCGGCATCGCAGTTTTTCCACATCCAATACAGTCCGGTCAGTTCGGAATATTGTGCGTTCAACTGCGAAATATTATCGCCGGTGTTGTCGCACGTCATACCCAAATCGACGTTCGGATGCAACGCCCTACCGACCTGCAACGGCATATATACGCCGTCGATCGGCATACGGTACGCCTTATGCGTGGCCACGGCCACCGTGATGTCGGAGTCCGCCATCACTGTCATCCCTTCTATACCGGACGCGCACTACTGCCAAAGCACGCCCTTATACTTCACCCTCCCCCTTGCCTGGAGGTACAGCATACGTTTTCATTTTATCTCAACAGTTCATCTAGATTTCACCAAACGTCAGACACTCCCGTTTTACAACCCCATTTTTCAAGCTTTTCAAGATTATTTTACAAATTATCATGTTTTGCAAGAGATTGCAGACGTTTGCATACACGACGTGAAAACGAACTGATTTAAAGCTTTAATCACACCCCACACACACCATCCAACACCCCCGATATGGCAATTTCAGGATCGCCTCTTTCATAAATAATGAAATCTCGTCACAACTGTTTCATTACTACTTCGGCGTTTCGCTGCCATCATGTTGGGATTACAAGAAAAAAACGTTTGCAGATCATTGCAAAAGATTATGAAAAACAGGGCGCACGACTCCAATATCACATATTGAAATCGCACGCCCCTGAGATCTACCGGTCAGACCGGTGGATGTATGGCTTTATGAAATCCGTTTGATTCCTTATTTGACGGTGATGGTGATGGTTGCGTCTTGCCCGCGGCCTCACATTCACCTTTGCGGTTCCCGTCTCGACGCCGTACACGACACCGGTTCCGGAAACCGCCACTGCCGCGCCGTCGCTCCACCACATGTCGGGATCACCCGTGGCGCCCTTCACGGAGAGGTTCGCGAGCTGGCCCTTCTGGATGGTGAGCTTGCCGTTCGAGACGCCGTCACCGGTGATTGCGAACGTACCGGCACGGTGCCGTCCTCGTTCACGGTGTTCACATCCCAGGCCACGCCGACGGTCTTGGCCTTGTCGGCGGTGGTCTTGCTCGGTGGTCGGATCCCACGTGGTCTTGCCGTTCGCGTCGACCTTGATCAGGCGGAAGGTCATGGACTTGCCGGTCTTCACGTTCGCGGTGCCGGAGTAGACGCCGTCGGCTCCCGTGGCGGTCAGGCGGATGCCGGAGGCGCGGGTCCAGGTCTTGCCGTCCTGACCCCAGTCGCCTACCGCGTACAGGCTTTCGCCGCTCTTCAAGTCGGCGGCCGCGTTGATGGTCACGTCCACGCTTTGCGAAACCTGGCGCTCATCCCACTTGAGGGTGAGGGTCTTGGCCTTGTCGGCGGTGGTCTTGCGGTCGGTGGACGGATCCCACGTGGTCTTGCCGTCAGCGGAAACCTTGATCAGGCGCATGGTCATGGACTGGCCCTTGGCCACGGTCGCGGTTCCGGTCAGTTCGCCGCCCACGGTAGTGAGCTCGACGCCACCGGCGCGGTTCCAGGTCTTGCCCTTGCCTTGGCCCCAGTCACCGACCACGTAGGCCCTCTCGCCGGACTTCAGGTCAACGCCGGTCGCCTTGAACGTGATCTGCACGTTCTTGTCGTCGTCAGGAGGCACCACCACGGTGCAATCCACGGCCTTCAACGAAGCAGACGAACCATCCCACGTTACGGTGCCGCCGTTGTAGTCGATGCCCGGCTGCCGGGAGCCCGGATACTGCTGGCTGCCACCGTCGTTGAAAATCACCTTCGCGCCGGACGCGAGCGAATCAGGCACCTCGTACTGGTAACCGGTCTGGTCGCAGTTGTCGGCAGCCACCATCTCGCGCCCGGCCAGGCCGCGTTGTTCTTCGCGGTCGCTCCGTCGCCGGTGTACACGTACGCGTACATCTTGCTCCAGCCGGAAGGCTTGGTCGCATAGATGGTGTTCTTCGCCACCGGCGGTGTCGGAAGCGTGCCGGTCACCGTAACGGTGATCGAATCGCTCTGGGAACCGGACTTTGCGGTGATGGTCGTGGTACCGGCCTTCTTCGGCGTGACCGTACCGTTGGCGGAAACCGTGGCGACGGCCGTGTTGGAGGAGCTCCAGCTCACGGACGAACCAGCCGGATCGGTGGTGGCGGTCAGCTTTTCGCAACGGCGCCATTGGAAAGATCAGTGGTGTAGCTGCCACCGTTGATCTTCACGCTGGTCACCGGAGTCGGATCTTCATGGCCACCGATGTTGGCCATGGCAACGGTGAACGTGTCTTCGTCGGACTTCTCGTAGGAGTTGTTGACTGAGAGGAGGTGTCCGGCAGATCGGCATTGTCGTTCATTGCCATGTCATACGGCAGCGAATCCATTGCGGAAAGGCCGAAGGTGGCTGCCAGTTCAACGCCGAGACCGTACTTTTCGATATGGTCCGCGGTGGTGCCGAGTTCGCTCAGCGGAATGGCGATCTCGTAGTGATCGTCCATGCCTGCGGAGTTGTGGCCCAGATCGTTGAAGTTGACCCACTGTGCGGAGCCTTCCTTGTCGGCGCTCATGTCGCCGACACTCGACCGTTGCTTTCACCCCAGCCGCCGTTGATGCCGATCACCTGGCTGCTCAGGATGCCGTTGCCGTAACCGAACTTGACGCCGGAAGCCTCGGTGTTGGTCTTGGCGTTGGCTGCCGGACCATATTCGGCGTTGGAATCAAGACCTGTAGCGTCGCCCTTGTAGATCCACGGACCGTTGGAACCGTTGGTGGAAATCGTCACGACCTTGTTGACGTTCTGCTCACCGCTCCACTTGATGCCGGAAGCCACAGGGTTCCGCCGGTGGAAAGTCCGCCGTCCTTGCCCACTCGGGTGCTTTCGTCCTTCGTGTCGATGGCGATGTGGAACGGCAGATTCTGCGTCTGCACAGGTGCTTGGCTGAGCGGATAATCGTCGCCGGTGTCGACCACGTCTTGCACGTTGGTCATTTCCCACATGAGGTACAGATTGTCGTCATCGTAGGCACCATACAGTGCATACAGATCGATCGGCACCTCATACATGGAATTCGGTCGGTAGACGCGCGGATCGTCGTTGGCTGCGCCCTGTGCGATCAGCATGGAGCTGTCCCAATCGGAGATGCTCGCGCCTTTTCCGGCATTGAAGCTGATGGTTTTCTTCACGCCGAAGCCGACTTTGTTCGTGCCATATCGCGAGGCGAGGTTCTGTTTGGCGACTTCCGTCTTGGTCACCGTGGTTTTTCCGGTGAGTTTGGATCCGTCTTCCGTGCTTGTGCCGGTCACGGTCACGGTCACGGACTCGCCCACGGAGATGGAGCTGCCCACGGTGATGACGTCACCGTTCTTGAAGGTGCCGGACTTGCCTTCGGAGGTCGTGTACTTGAGGTTTTCGGCCTTGCTTGCGCGCAGGGTCACGTCAACGCTGCTTCCGCTGAATGTTGCGGAAGACGGTTCCGCGGAAACGTACGGCTTGGCTTCGGCCTTCAGATAGTAGGCGCTGACCGCGTTGCCCTTGGCGGTGCCGGAGGTGATCTTGCCGCCGGAAACGGTGATGCTTCCGCCGTTGACTTCGTCCGGATACACGCCGTCGTCAAGGTTGGTGCTCATGCCGGCGAGGCTCTGGTCGCCGCCCATGTTGGCGATTACCACGCCATCGTTGGCGGTGCCGTCCTTGGTGAAGCGTTCGATCATCAGGCAGGACTTGTTGGCGTTGTTCTGATCGGCGCCGCAGTTCTGCAGATATTCGCTCTTGCCGTCCATGGCGTTACGGAAGTGGTTGACGGCCACGACCGACTTGTTCTTCCACATGTCGTCGCCCGCATCACCCAGCTGGGACTGCTCGGCGAATTGTGCATTGGTTCCGCCAGAGCCGACCGGACGGTTGAAGTACAGCGGTGCGCCGGCCTTGCGGGAGCCCACGATCGCCCAGCCGAATACGATCTGATCATTGGTCAGATACGTGGATTCCTTGTCGCCATTGGCGTAGTTGTCATGCGACTCCACCCAAGTGACGAGCTGGTCTTCCTTGCGCCGCCGGTATCGATGTTCTGCACCATCTTGGTGCTCAGATTGCCTGAGCTGATGGCCGCGCGCACGGACTTGCCATAGTTGGATGCGGTGTTGCCGCCGCCGTCGGAGGAGTTGTTGGCGAACAGGTCCGCATAGGCCTTGTAGTCGAGGCCGGAATCGCCCTGCAGCACTTCGCCGTACTGGAACTGCGAACCATTGTTCAAAATGGTGTTCCAATAGTTGGAGGTCTTGTTGTCGAACACTTCGGTCGCAGTTCGACGTGCTTGGCGGCATCGAAGCGGAAGCCGTCAACGCCGTCCGCGACTGCGGTCTTCAGGAAGTCCTGCATGCGGTCGGCCACATACTGGTTCTGCGTGTTCAGATCCCACAGGCCAAGCAGGTGGCACTGGGTCACATCGCGGCGGCTGGAATAGTTGATCTGGTCGCCGTCGTTGCCGCCGCAGTTGGAACGGGAGTGGAAGTAGTCTTTGTTCTGCCAATCGGAGTCGATGGCGCTCCAGTCGGAGGTGAAGTGGTTGGCTACCACGTCTACGATTACGCGCACGCCGTATTTGTGTGCAGTGGCGGTCATTTCCTTCAGATCGTCTTCGCTGCCGACCACGAAGTTGCCGATGGAGGTGTTCGCCGGCTGGTACACGTAATACCAGTTTTCGGTGAACTTCTTGCCGTTGGCGGCGACTTCCTTGATTTTGCTCATCGGCTCGGTTTGCACGGAGGTGTAGCCGGCCGCGGCGATTTCAGGCATATGTTCGGTGATGGTTTTGAACGACCACATCCACGCATGCAGGATGGCGCCGTTTCTTCATGCTCTCGGTCAGGCCGTACTGTTCGCGGGCCTGCTCGAACGTGGCATTGCCGACCGTATCCTGGTAGCTGTCACGGTCCGAGGCGAGTGCGGTGGAGGCCACGCCCATGCCGCCCAGCATGGTGGCGACGGCCGCGACTCCGGCGGCGGCTTTCTTCCACGTTTTGATGGTGCGGGCCTTGCGGGCCGCCTGCCTGCGCTCGACGCGGGTCATCGGTTCGGATGGACCCGTCTTGCGGGGGCTGGTTGCTTAGTGAATACGTGCGCAATACCTGCGAACGTACGCGAACTTATTCGCACTTTGACCTCCTGCTTCCTTGCATCTTTCCTTTGAAAACGTTTGCTCCTTAGCGAACGTAATCCTTAAAATATCACAAATTTTTGGTGAAAAATGAGTGATTTTTAATGAAATCGACGATGAAAAATGATTGGTTTTTCTGCTTTTTTACAAACGCTTTCAGCAAGGTTGTCCCCCATCCTTCGACCCCCGATATACGACATGCCTCGAAACAGCCACATGCAAACGTTTCTGAAAATCGTTTCACCGCATGCACCCGTCAACAGCCTTTCCCCCGCTTCTTCACCCCTCTTCAGGGCAACGGTACAATACGAAATCGTCGGAAAACACGAAGAAACACGGTAGGAAAGGACAGACCCGTGACCTTCAACCGCTACATCCTCTTCCGCATGGTCGTTGAATTTGTGGGAGCCATCGCCTGCGCCATCCAAATGTTCCAGCATCACACGTGCCGGGCATCATCACCATGGGCGTGTTCGCGCTGGTGTGGGCCATAGGCGAGATCTGGCTGAGCACGGTGTACAACCGCGCGCACCCCCGCCGCGACGAGCTGTCCGACGAGCATCAGGCGACGGCCATCCGTTTCACGTTCTTCGTGCTTGTGGTGGCGCTGGTGGTGTTGGGCTTCGCAGGCATGATCGTCACACTGTTCAGGCATGCGCCGTTCACCGTTCCCGCCATGGCGTTGCCGACGTTGGGCATGCTGGCGCTGGCCATCGCCGACGCCGCTACCTGTGGCTCGAGCATGAGGGCGGGGACACCGATGAAGACTAGTTTGAAGTTCAAACGTATGGAACGCGGCTTGAAACAGGCCGATCTTGCCGACCTTGTGAACGTACGCCGCGAGACGATAGGACGCCTCGAACAGGGGCAGTATTGCCCGTCGCTACGCCTTGCCATGGACCTTGCAAAAGCGCTTGATACCACGGTCGAAGACCTGTTCAGTTTCGACGACGAAGAGTGACGCTTCGGCGTGTTGCGTTTGTAAATTCTTATCAAAATGGCGATTTTCCAACGAAAAATCGCCATTTTTCATATTCGGGGGCATGTGCGAACGTCGTCACATGGTGTGACAACGCCGTCACATATGTGCGATTCACCTCACATCCCCCGAGAGCGCGGTTCTCAACGGGGGCGTATAGTCAAGGTCGTAGCGGGAAACCACTACGGCAAACCGCTGAAATGTACGTTTTATTTAGAGAGGAATCACGATTATGAAGAAGAAGATCGTCGCAATTCTCGCCACCATCGCCGCCGTGTTCGGCTTTGGCTTTGCCGCTAACACCGCTATGGCTTATGGCGCGACCGGCACCGTTTCCGGCAACGTCGCCACCTTCACGTTTACGGGACTGACTCCGGGCCAGCGCTACGTGGTGTCCTACGATGACACCACCGTCGAGAACGTCACCCTGGCTGCCACCAAGTACTCCAACGTTAAAGAGGCACACAAGGACGGCACCCTGACCGCCACCTACACCTTCAAGTCTGGCTTTGCTGGCACCATCGCATCTTCCATCTACGCAGTCGATGGGGCAGGCAATCCGACCGGTGCCGCTCTCGCTTCCGCTTCCGTGACCGTCGCCGCTACCGGCGAAGGCACCGCCAAGAAGAACGAGACCGCTTCCACCGGTGCTGCTATCGCTCCGTACGTTGTGGCCGTCGTGCTGCTGGCTGCCGCTGGCATCTCCCTGGTTGCCGTTCGCAAGAGCTCTGCTCGCTGAACAATAACCAAGTAGATACACACCATATCTATGTTTCATGAAGGGGCTTGGGTTTTCCCAAGTCCCTTCATTTATTCGAAAACAAGCATCGTAAAACCGATTGTTTTCTTTTTTTCAGGAAGAGATCATGAAAGTCCTGTTTATCTGCACCGGTAATATCTGCCGCTCTCCTATGGGAGAACTGCTCCTCCCCCAATTCATGCCCGATCTTGAATCCGACAGTGCGGGCACACGCGGGCTCGTTTCGCACGAAATCGCACCGAACAGCAAAAGGCTGCTCGACCAGCATGGCATCGATTCCAGCAGCTTCCGCGCGAAACGAGTCACCCCGCAAATCGCGCAGGGCAGCGATCTCATCCTCTGCTTCGAACACGAGCAGCGCAAGGAAATCGCGGTGATTGCACCAACCGCGGCCCGCAAAACCTTCCTCATCAACGATTTCGCCAACATGTGCGTCTACTGCAAGGAACAGGGGTACATGGGGGGTAATACCCGGCAGGAAAAACTCGAATCGGTAATCGACAACGCAAGCATGATCCGACCGATGATCCCCGATACCAACAATGTGGAGGATCCGATCGGCAAGGACTTCGCCGTATATCAGGCAGCGTACAACGAAATCTGCAAGGCTTTGCAGACCATAGCAAGCGCCACTGCCTGAAAACGTTGAAATCTCAACGAACCAAGCTAGAAAGGGTGCCCAACTCCCTCCATGGGGGTGCTCTTTGCTAGTATGGAACCTGATCAATATGATGTGACAAATGTCGAGGGGAAACATGGCTGCAGCAGAAAGCAACGTGCCAGCAACCAATCAGGTGGTCGTCGAATCCAATGATACGGAAGAGACGGCATCACCTTGATGGATTTGTTCCGTATAGTCCATAAGCATCTTCTGGTGGGCATCATCACGTTCGTGGTGGTTTTCGCAGCGGTGTGCGCATACACATTCCTGGCACCCCCGAAGTATTCCGCGACCGCGCAGGTGTTCGCCACCTACAGTGATTCGTCGGTGCAAGACAACAATATTTCCAACATCAACAGCGCCAGCACGTATATCACCAACCAGATTCAGTCGTATCCGACGCTGGCCACCACGGAATCCGTGCTGAAGCCGGTTATCGACGATCTTGGCCTCGACACCACCGTCGCGAATCTGGCCGGGCAGCTGACCGTCACGAACCCGACGAACACCGCGTTCGTGAACATCACCGCCGAAACGGGAGACGCGAAGCAGGCTTCCGACATTGCCAACAGCGTGGCGGAATCCCTGAGCAATGTGGTGGAGAAGTCGCTGTATGCCTCCGGCAAGGAGTCGCCGGTGAAGCTTTCCGTGGTGCAGCGCGCTGCGGAGCCGATCTCCCCCAGCTCCCCGAAGGTGGCATTGTACTTGGCCGTCGCTTGGTGGCAGGCCTGATTCTCGCGTGTTCGCCACCCTGATCCGCGATCTTATGGCAACCCGCGTGGAGGAAGCCAGCGATCTGCAAGACATTATCAACGCGCCGATCATGGGCCGCATCCCCACCGACGAAAGCCTGCAGAGCAACAAGCCGATCATCGTGTCGAACCCGGCCGGCCGTATCGCTGAGGAATTCCGCCGTATTCGCACCAACCTTTCCTTCACATCGAAGGTTGAAGCAGCGATGCGCGCATGATCGTCATCTCCTCCGTCGGACCTTCCGAAGGTAAGACCACTGTTTCCGTGAACGTGGCGGCCGCCCTTGCCGAAAACGGCGCCAAAGTGCTGCTGATCGACGCCGATTTGCGTCACCCGTCCGTAGCCGAACGACTTAGCCTGGAAGGCGGCGCCGGCCTAACGCACGTGCTTTCCGGCCAGGCCACCGTGAAGGATGTGGTGCAGCGCTATTGGAAGCCGAACCTGCATATTCTGCCGGCTGGTCCGAAGCCGCCGAACGCTTCCATGCTGCTGAACTCGAAGACCATGACCGAATTGCTCGACGCGGCTTTGCAGACCTACGATTACGTGATCATCGACACTTCCCCGATGGTGGTGGCCAATGATGCCACTGTCTTCGGCTCGAAGAGCGACGGTATCGTGCTCGTTTCCGGTCGCGACGTGACCATGAAGCGCGATCTGAAAGACATCGCCGTGCAGCTTGACAACCTCAATGTGCCGGTGGTGGGCTTCGTATTCAACCTCGAAAAGGAACGCAAGTCTTCCACGAACGGCAATTACTACTATTACTACTATTACGACGAGGATGGCAAGAAGAGCAAGCACGCTCATAAGAACAGCCGCAAGAAGTCCAAGCACAACTAAGCTGCTGGGCTTCAGGGTTTCCGCCCTCTATCGCGAGTCGGAAACCAGTCTAAGTAACCGAAAAGGGGTTGCAGCAAATCGTTAAGATTCGCTGCAACCCCTTTTCCATGCCCAAATTTTTTGCCTTCAGCCGGCTGGCCCGCAACTTCGCATCAGCTGCGGAGGAGGATTTCCTCCAAGGCGCCGATCACCGCATCGGGCATGCCGGAGGTGACAAACAGCTCGTTGCTGAAACGGGGCGCGGTATCGAAGGTGCGCAGAGCCCCGAGCGCACGCACTCCTTGCTCACGAATCGCCTGCATCGCATGCTCTTTGGAAATGTACGGCATTTGCGCATGCAAGAGCACGTCAAGCACGTCCTGTTCGACTGAATTCTCAGCAATCTGCAGTCCGTCTGCAATCGTAACGTTCAAGCATGCAGTAGACGGCACGTCGCGCACAACGACCGACAGACTCAACGTCTGCTGATCGTATGTAATTTCTGCAGTATTGCAAGCTTTACCGCCAATTTCGATACGAACGTTCTGCGTGTCTGGCTGCGCAACTCCACGGAACACAATCTCCCAGTTACGCTGTGCCGGAATGGCTTCAGCACAGCCTTCCACCGGACTGATGGTGAACTGCGTGGCATTGTCCGTATTCTTCCAGTCAAGGCTCATGCGCGTATCGGCAACATGAATTTGGCCATCGCAAGACTCGGCAGATGCAGAACCGGAAGCAGCAGAGGCCACAGAACCATCGTCTTCCTTGAGTGTGAACGAACCGTTCGCACCGGGGAACACCAGCACCTGCAGGGACTCCGGATTGCCCAGATCATTCACCTTATTGCCCTCGCCAAGCTGCTGCAACGGCACGATACCGCCAGCTTGGCAAACACCGGCATACGGTCGATCGCACGCCACACTTCCAAACGACGCCCGGACTCTCCTGCCGAAACGTAACGGCGACCATCGAAGAAGTCATACCATTCACCTTGCGGCAGCCATGCTTCCGTGCTACCCAGCTGCGCGGAATCGTCATTGTCAGAAACAATTGGTGCAACCAGCAGCTCAGTGCCGAAACGGAATTCATCCGGCACCTCGTACGCCTGCGGATTGTTCGGATCCGCCCAATACATCGGCTCCACCAATGGCATGCCCTCGAACGCGGCGCGATAGTTCATGGTGTACAGGTACGGCAGCATCATATGGCGCAGTCGCAGCGAACCCACCATGGAATCGCGCACTTCCGCGGAGAAGTTCCACGGCTCCTTGCCCATGAACTGCGAATTGCTGGAATGCAGGCGATTGATCGGGCTGAACGTGCCAAGCTGGTACCAACGGGCTTCCAAATGCTCGTTACGATAGCCACACATATGACCGCCAATATCGTGACTCCACCATCCGTAGCCGATATTCGACGCGGTAGCAGTGAAATACGGCTGGAACTGCAAGGATTCCCACGTAACAATGGTGTCTCCCGAGAAGCCGACCGGATAGCGGTGCGAACCCGGGCCAGCATACCGCGAGAAGGTGAGCGGCCAACGGTTGTTGCGTTCCGTGCAACTCACGTTGCGTTCGGATTGCTCGACATGCATTTCATGCTCATCGCGAGCGCCCGGCTCGGCGCACTTTTCGCATTCGCAGTTCTCATTTACATTGCGTTCGGAAGAAGTCTCGTAGCGCCCGGAATCCAGGTAGTGCAAGTGTTGAGCACCCACAGCGGGTCAAGTCCGGGCTGGCGGGTCACGCCGCCTTGCTGCCAGTCGAGCCACCAGAAGTCAACGCCTTCGGCTTCCATACGATGATGCATGTCGAAGTAGGCGCTTACGAAATCCGGATTCGTGAGGTCGAATTCCACTGCCTCTTCGGTTGCGGGATCAATGCCGACGCGCTTGGCCACCGCCTCATAGTCGTCTTCGAACGCGCGCACGCCGTCTCGCGGATGCACGTTCAACGTGGCTTTCAGGCCGCGCTCGTGCAAGTCGCGCAAGAACGCCTCATGATCGGGAAACAGCTGCTTATCCCACGAATAGCCGGTCCAACCGGAACCGTATTTCGGATCGACATCGTCCACGCGGTGCCAGTCCATGTCGATCACGGATGTGGTGAATGGAATGCCTTCGCGCTTGAACCGGTCCATGAGCTGCAGGTATTCGTCTTGCGTGTAGCGGTAGTAGCGGCTCCACCAGTTGCCGAGTGCGAAGCGCGGCAGCAGAGGCGTTGGTCCGGCCAGCTTGTAGAAGTCTTGCACCGCTTCGGTGTAGCGGCGGCCATAGCCGAAGAAGTAGAAGTCGGTTTCCGCGTGATCGCGTGGCATAACCCAAGCCCCCAGCGGATTCGGTTTGCCGTTCACTTCGTATGCTTCCACGATCACGTTCGCGGCGGAATCATCGAGTACCGCCCATCCGTCTCGCGAAATCACACCATCGTCCAGAGGAATTTCGCCGTTCGCCTCGTCGAGCGTGCGCGCGGTGCCTTTAAGATTATGCTTCGGCTCGTCGCCGTAATGCCACGTATTGAACTGGGTGTCGGCCACGCCCTTGACGACTACGCTCAAGCCTTCTTTGCTGAATGGCTTGCCATCGTACGTCACATACAGCGCGGGGGTGTCAACAATGAGCAGTCCGTCGCGATGCGTCACCGTGAATTGCGGGTCGGCGCCAAAATCGCGGTTGACCACCATTTGCGTGAGATTGTCCTCAAATTCGCCGGAATCAGACCATTCGAAACGGATCAGCGATTCCGTTAGAATGCCAATCCTCCAATGATCCCCTTGTAAAACCGACGATTCTCGCATTTTCGGACGTGCCTTGCGCACATAGTCGACGAATACCGTGCCGGTTGCGTTATCTAATGCGTTGTTTGCCATGCTACTCCTGCCTTACTTGCCACTGCCCGTCGCAATACCTGCGATGAACTGCTTCTGGAAAATCATATACACAATGATCACTGGAACAATTGCCAACGAAGTCGCTGCGAACAATCCGCCGTAATCGGTGCCGTATTGTCCGTTGAAGGCCTTCAGACCGACAGCGAGCAGCTGCTTGTGTTCGTCAGTGATCATCAAGAATGGCCACAGGTAGTCTTCCCAATTCCACAGGAAGGTGAAGATGGCGAGCGCCGCGATGGTGTTATGGCTCATTGGCAGAATGATGCTATGGAAGATTCTGGTTTCGGATGCGCCATCGAGTTTTGCCGCTTCAATGAGTTCGTCAGAAATTCCCGAGATGGATTGGCGGAACAGGAAGATACCGAATGCGCTGATCATGCCAGGAAGCACGAGCGACGTGTAGGTGTCTTGCAGACCCCAGTTGGTGAACATTTCGTATTGCGGAATGATGGTCACTGCCCAAGGAATCATCATGTGCTCATAACGATGCCGAAAAGCAGATTGCGACCACGGAATCGCATTTTAGAGAACACGTAACCAAGCACCGCACTTGTGTAGATTGCAATACCGGTTTTCAGTACTGCTACGATCAGCGAGTTTGCGAACAATCGCAAGAAATTGAACTTTTCTTGGATGCTCACATAATTGTCAATCGTGGATGGCTTAGGGAATAATCCTCCGGTCACTTTGACGATTTCGCTATTTGGCGCGAATGATGAAATGAACATCCAAACAAATGGAACAATGGTGATGATGGCGGCGATGAAGAGCAGAATCGTAAGAATGATGCCGCCAATTTTACGTGATTTCATGCCAGTTCCTCCGAATCTCCAGAAACCTTGAACATGATGAGGGTGAGCACACCAGTGAACAGGAAGAGCACAACTGCCTGAGCTGACGCGACGCCGAAGTTGTATTTCTGGAATGCCTGATCAAAGATGAGATAGCTGATGGTGTAGGTTGACGTGCCCGGACCGCCTTCGGTCATGACGAGAATCTGCACGTATGCCTGCAGGTAGCTGATCAGTGACGTGATGACAATGAACAAGGTGGTTGATTTAAGCAGCGGCAGGGTGATTTTGAAGAAAATCTGCACTGAGTTGGCACCGTCGATGGCGGCCGCCTCGTACACGTCTCGAGGAAGATTCATGAGACCGGCCAAATATAGAACGGTCGCGTAGCCGAAATCCTTCCAAATGGTCATGATGATGACTGCCGCATGGCCCATTTGGTGTCGTGCAGCCAGTTGATGTCGAGTCCTGTGATTTTGTTTACCATGCCGAACTGCGGGTCGAACATCCACATCCACACGAAAGAGACTGCCACGAGCGGAGTGATGGTCGGCATGTAGAACAGACCTCGGAGGGTGTCTTTGCATTTGACGAGTTTGGCGCTGAGCAGCAGGGCCAAGCCGAGACCAAGCACAATGCGGAAGAGTGTGGAAACACCTGCGAATACCGCCGTGTTCCCCATGGAAGTCCAGAAAAGTTTGTCTGTGAGGATCTGTTTGAAGTTGTCGAGTCCGACCCAATCATAAGTGCCAATCAGAGGATTCCAGTTATGCAAACTGCCCGCGAAGGCTTTAAAAATTGGGTAGGCCAGGAAAATGGCGAAATAGACCACCAAGAAGACAACAGCCATGTTGCGTAGGGTGAAAATTCTTGATACCAGAGATTCACCATTTTTGTTTTTCATTGAATCTCGCCTCTCTGTGAGCCGATTCGACCGTTTTGTTACGCAATACAGAGTGTCAGATCGAATCGAATAAGAAGATTGAACGTATCTCGTAGATAAAAGGCAGCCGCGGCGCGGAAGAAGAATCGTACCGCGACTGCCCGGATTGGAAAAGGGATTGGAAAGGATATATCGGTATTACTTATGTTCGTCGAAGTAAGCGTACTTGCTTTCCATTGACGTGAAGTCAGAGCTCTTCATGTCGGTATCCATCTGACCCTGGGCCTCCTTGAGAGCCTTATCGATGGACATGCCGTTCTGGAAGACGTTCTGGAAAGCAGTGGTGCCGCTGGATTCAACGGTGGATGGTGCCGGTCCCGGCCAGATCAGTCGGTCTACGCGTGGCTGGATGGCGGCCATGACCGGCTTGGAGAGAATGTCCTTGTCGTTCTGCAGCGAGGTCTTGGCTGGGAAGGAGTTCAGTTCGGATACCGCTTCACGAATGTAATCATCGTTGGCGAGCAGGTACTTGATGAAGTCCTGGGCAACGGCCTGCTGCTCCTTGCTCTGGTTCTTGTTGACGCCCGGAGTGGATTCGCCGTTGTAACGGTCGTATGCAACGGAGTGTCTTCGGAGAAGGTTGGGGTGGCGAACACGCCGTAGTCAATATCTGGATACTTTTCTTTCAGCGTGCCTTCCATGTGGCCCCAAGCGTAGATCATCGCAGACTGGCCGTTACCGAAGCTTTGGGTGTAATCGTTGCCGAAGTCAACGGATCCGACCTTGTACTTGTCATACAAATCCTTGAGGAACTGCATGTTTTCTTTGGTCACATCGTTGTTGTAGTTGGCTTTCTTGCCATCTTCGCTGAAGAGCAGTTCACCCTTCTGATAATTCAGACCTTGATAGATGGCGCTGTAGGCGTCGCCGTTGAAGTTGAAGCGGCCTGCGTCATCTTGCTGCCGTCGGTTTTGGTGAGCTTTTGGGCGACCTGGATGAATTCGTCCCATGTGGTCGGAATGTCGGCGTCGGTGAGGCCCGCTTCGCTCCACAATGTCTTGTTGTAGTAGATGTTGCCGGTGTTGATCACGGAGTCGATGTACTTGACTTTGCCGTTCTCATCTTCATGTACGGATGCGGTGGAGTAGTCGGATTCCAGAGACTTGGTGTCGATATCGTAATCCGCTGCGTATGGACGAATCAACGCATCGTAAGAGTTGTGGATGTTGAAAACGGCCGGACCGTTTTTGCCTTTCAGAGCCAACGGCAGCTTGGTCCAATAATCATCCCATGAAACATTCACCGTTTTGATGGTGACGTTCGGATACGTCTTCGTGTAGGACTCAATCATCTTGTAGACAGGATCCGTGCCCTTGCTGCCCCAGCTCCAGTACTCGAGCTGGATTGGCTTGCCGTCGTTCACGAGATGATTGGGGTCGTAGGTGATGGTGTTGCCGATAACGTCAAGCCCTTTGTCGGCTTTCGTATCGGTTGTGCCGGACGCGGCATTGCTGTTCCCGCACGCAGCCAAGCCGACGATGCTCAAGGCCGCCACTGCCACTGCGATACCTTTGTTGATTTTCATATCTCTCCTTACGTCCTCGTAAGCCTTCATCCGCCCCTTGCGGACAAGCAATAGCATACGACAAGGGTTTCATATTGGCAATTCAAGGGTTTTTGAAATGTAAACGGTTTCATTTGAAACCCGTTTCATCTCACCGCTGTGAGCGTGCACACATTGTTTTTCATACGGCGTGTCGTATCGCAACCCTTTTCATTCATCTTTCAACTCTGTAGCCATGAGGACGGTAATGATGGTAGGCTGAAACAAACAGTGAAAAACTTTCGGAGGCACCATGAAAGCGAGCATCGGCGATGTGGCACTGAAGGCAGGCGTATCGAACGCTACAGTCTCACGCACTTTCGCACACCCTGAACAGGTGTCAGAGGCAACACGGTTGAAAGTGCAGGCCGCAGCTGATGCGTTGAATTTCAGCGTTTCCAGATCGGCAGGAATTCTTAAATCCGGTAGAACCTATCGCATAGCATTATTGGTCGGCAGCGGCGTCATCGAATGGTTCACCGCCGAAATCATTGCCGGACTTAACGATGTTTTGCGTGACGCCGGGTACGATCTGGTCATCTACCCCATCGAGGGGTCGGAGGCGCGTGACGCATTCTTCGAGGAACTTCCCGTACGCAGCAACGCCGATGCCGTATTCGTTTCCTCATTTGGCATCAGCCCCGACGAGGTCAAACGTCTCGGAACCGCAAAAATTCCGATTATCGGTATCAATACCACCAGCGAAGGATTCGATGCAACTGTCGGTATCAACGACAAAGAAGGCATCAAACTCATCGTTCGACATCTCGCCAAGCTGGGACATCGTAACCTGCTGTATTTATATGAAAGCTTTTCCTCCACATTGGGATTCAGCTCATTTAACCGTATTTCCGGATTCCAGGAAGCCTGCGATGCAATTGACGGACTGACCGCCCGCACACTGGCAGTGCAAAAAGGCGACAGCATTCTAGATGCGGCAATTTCCGAGATCATGGCGCAAGACAACCCACCCACCGCATTGTGTTCCATCAGGACTCACAGGCAATTCCATTGTTCTTCCGCCTTCAACGCAGCGGCCTTTCCGTGCCTGGAGATATTTCCGTAACCGGATTTGACGACAGCACCTTCGCCAAGGAGGCTGAGCTAACCACCGTTCGACAGCGCCCATACGACATGGCCGTCGATGCGGCACAAAAGGCTCTGGCGCTCATCGAAGGACAACCCATCGAGGAACCATTCGAGACATTCCCCGTGCAGTTGCAAGTACGAAACTCAACCGCAAAACCACGCACCGCTCCCCTGCTGTAGGCCGCAGCGTGTACTCGCGTGAAATCACTTCGCGTAATACCCCACGCCAACCGGTCTATCTGCGCTATGTATGGCAGGTTTTGCTTCTTGTCCGGAGACATCTCGCTTATATATGGCACGTCGCCTGCGAAAACAGCCACTTCGGGGGTACGTTTTTGAGGTTTTCGCCGCATGTGTCTGCCATATGTAAGTGAGATGTCTCCGGTCAGGCCCCCGAATCTGCCATACATAGACGAGATGCGAGCCGCAGACAAGCCTCTTCGTCTTACCCCGGCGTTCAATGTGCTTTTCTTACGGCGTTCAATGTACTTTTCTTCACACGCATGTACGTTTAATCGCCTCAAGCACCGATGCGAATCAAACTCACCAATGTTCGCACCGTCAACGGCATACGCCAAGACAGCAACGCGACTTAACCCAAACCGCCAACATCAGTAGTTTGTAGATACTCGCGCGCATAGCCGTCCACACCTCCATTGGACGAGAGGAAACGTGGAATAGAGTCATTGCCTTTTGTCGACCATCATGACGACGCGCGCAAACAGATAACGCTAAACTTGTCTCATGTTGATTATTTGCTTAACCTAGCGAAGCGACGAAGCAAGAGCAGGTGATATATGGTAACAATTTCTGACGTGGCGCACGCAGCCGGTGTTTCCAAGGCAACAGTCTCGTATGTACTATCGGGAGATCCTCGAATCACCCAAGCTACAACACTTAAGGTGCAACATGCGATTGACGAATTAGGCTATACGGTGAACCATGCAGCCCGCGCACTATCCGTAAGAAAAACCAAAACAATAGGTGTGGTCTCCCCCGCCTTTCACGGCAACTATCTGTCAGCCCTCTTTGGGCTGTACGTGTACCTGCTATCCGAAGAAGCGACAAAGAGAGGATACGACACCCTACTCATTGGCGAGAACGACGGCTTCGAGGCAATGCATGAAGCATGGTCGTCAAAGAAAGTGGATGGGTTCATCCTGATGGACGTCAAAGATGAGGATCCACGAGTCAGCTATGCCGCAAAAGAGCACATTCCGACCGTTGCATTCGGCTCGCCAAAGAACTCACACGGTTTGGATACAGTGGATTCCGATTTCGCCAAGGCTGCATCATCAATCTTGAATTTCTTAGCCTCTGAAGGGCATAAAGAGGTGATTCTTATTCCATGGTCACACACAATATTTGATCAGGGTCTTGGCTACGCTTGGCGCTTTCTGGATTCAGCGATAGAGACCGCCAAACGTCTTGACCTGAAAATGCATGTCGAATATCCGAAAGACGACGATTCGGATCCTTCGCCCCTCATTGAGCATGCACTAGATACGCACACCAAAGCGACCGCTCTGATACTTCACAACGAGCCAGCAACAATCGTTGCCCCTCAGGTCTTGGCACGCAGGAATCTCCGAACACCGGATAACTTGCAGGTCGTAACCGTTTTCCCGAAACAGCTAGCAACATCAATGAAGATATCGTTCTCCGCAGTGCGTCCGGACATTGCACAACTATCAGAAGCCGCCGTGGGAGCCCTTTTGCGTCGAATAAACAATCCGAAAGCCCCGACGGTCACCCGCTATCTTGATTATCCACTAACCCAAGAGCCCGAGTAACATCGCAGCTACGTAGATTACGCGCAGAAAACAACCACGAGATTCTACATTAGTTAAGTTCGTCGATTTGACTTTTCAAAGATCAGGGTTTATTATTTAACTTGTTTAACCGGTTCAACAGTTTGGGATTAAAACTTCCCAAACGCAATAAATTAATCATTCAGCGCATAGGTGCGCTGTTAATGAAAGGAAATACCAAATGATCGGTTCAAATATGAAGCGCGTAATAGCTTTAATCGCCGCAAGTGCCGCGGCAGTCAGTCTCGCCGCTTGCGGTAGCAACTCAAGTCAAGATTCCAAAACAATCGAATTCTGGGACCCATACCCTCAGAAGAACGATAGCAGCACATGGGCGAAATACGTTACCAATTGTGCTCCTGAGGGATACAACGTAAAACGCATCGGCTATGCGCAGTCAGACCTATTAAACAATCTCACAACAGCCGTCAAGGCCGGCAACGCACCCCAGATCGCCTGATCGATAACCCAAAGATGCCTACCGCTGTCGACGCAGGACTTGTTACGGATATCGAGGCAGCGGGAGTCGACGTTTCAGGATTCGACAAGAATATCGAAGGTCCCGGCATCATCGACGGCGTACAATATGGGGTTTCTTACGGCACTAACGCATTGGGCTTGTATTATAACCCCGATGTCCTCAATAAGGCCGGCGTCGACCCGGAATCGATTACCGATTGGGATTCACTCAACAGTGCCATCGAAAAAGTAGTAAACGCAGGATATAAGGGCATCACGTTCTCCGGCATTTCCGGCGAAGAAGGAACATTCCAGTTCCTTCCCTGGTTCTGGGGAGCCGGCGGTCAATTGAAGGACGCTTCAGGTTCCAGTGCCGAGCAGGATGCGCTTGATCTGGTATCCGGCTGGGTCCAAAAAGGTTGGGCTCCGAAATCGGTCGCAACGGACAACCAATCTGCTGCATGGGATCTGTTCCTTGGCGGCGATTACGGCTTCTCTGAAAATGGTTCATGGCAGATGGAGTCGGCCGTCGAGAAAGGCTACAAGATGATTTCCATCCCAGCCAAAGATGGCGGAGTAGCCCCAGTTCCAAGCGGTGGCGAGTTCATTACCATTCCAGCCCAGAAAACTAAAGACAGTGACAAGATGAAAGCAACCGCGGAGGTCATTCAGTGCCTCATTGACGGAGATAATCTCAAGAAGACCAATGATGAGATGGTTTATCTTGCCGCCAAAAGTGACGTCCGCAAGCAGCAGGTGGAAGAGAACAGTGCCTGGGCACCTTGGTTGACGCCGTAGAAAATGCTGAGGCCGTACCACTGACGTTGGTCTGGAATACGAAGACATTTCTGCACAGCTTTCTGAAGATCTACAGGCTGCCTTGAATAAGGCTGATTCGCGGTCTCATATTTTTCCGGGGCATCTGCCCGCCATTCATTGCGATATTCAGACGCCCCATTCCATCTTTTCCATCAACAGGCAGGTGAACTATGTCTCAAACAATCACCGCAGATAAACCAAGGCGAATCAAGCCAACCACATTGGCCGCCATTGGTTTCGCGGCCCCGCTGATTATTTACATGCTTATCTTCTACGTTTGGCCTCTGATTCAGAATATTTCCATGAGTATGCACCGCTACACACGTCGCACTTTTGTGACCGGCGATGCCCCTTGGTCTGGATTCGATATCTATAAGGAAATATTAAGCAATCAACAGTTCTGGACTATTCTCGGACAGACTTTGATTTTCGTCTTCGCTTCTATCGTTTTCCAATACTCTATCGGCTTGGCATTGGCGGTTTTCTTCAATCAGAATTTCAAACTTTCCGCGGCTTTGCGCGGCGCATTCCTTGTACCATGGCTACTTCCGCCAATGATTTCCGGTACGATCTGGCAATGGATGATGGACGCGACAGCGGTGTTATTAATAATTTCCTCAAACTATTTGGTTTGGACCCGGTTTGGTGGCTGCAAGCCGATCATTCCTTGTGGGCGGTTATCATTGCCAATATTTGGCTTGGTATTCCTTTCAACCTCGTAATTCTGTATTCGGGCTTGCAAAACATCAATGGCGACTTGTATGAAGCCGCCGCGTTGGATGGCTGCAATGCTTGGCAGCGCTTCTGGAAGATTACTTTCCCGTTGCTCAAGCCGGTATCGATGATCACGCTCCTGCTAGGTTTCGTCTACACGTTACGAACAGTCGACATCATCTGGATTATGACCAAGGGCACTGGATCTTCGAGAACCTTGGCAACTTGGCTTATGAGATGGCTTTCGGAAAGGCACATCAGCAACCATCCGGTATTCGGAAGCATCCGTTGTGGGCACGATTCTCATTGTCGTAGCACTGATTTTCGCTCTGATTTACCTGTGGGCCCAGCGGAATGAAGAGAAGAGGTAACTAAAATGAAACATCGTTCATCATGGTGGAAAACACTTATAGGCATCATTTTGACGCTGATTATGCTCTTCCCCGTATACTGGATGATCAACATATCATTCACGCAACGTCGCTCCATCCGTTCAGGTGATCTGTTCCCGAAAGATTTCACGCTCGACAATTATGCCTCTGCGTTAAGTTCACAGCTCCCCTACCTAGGAACGTCATTGCTAGTTGCCATAGGATGCGTGATCCTGACCCTAGCAATTGCATTACCTTCGTCATACGCCATTGTTTTCTTGGAGTTCAAAGGCTCAAAGTCCATGAACTTCCTGTTGATTGTTGCTCAGATGATTCCCGCGGTCGTTATGTCTCTAGGCTTCTACCAGATCTACGATGACATCGGTCTTCTCGACAGTATTCCGGGACTTATCGTTGCCGACTCTACTTTGTCGGTACCGTTCGCAGTGATTCTGATGACGGGATTTATGTCCGGTATGCCACGCTCGTTGGTGGAGGCAGCGCAAATCGACGGAGCATCGCAGTGGGGTGTTTTTACCAAAATCGTGATTCCACTCTCCCGTAATACCATTGTCACGACTTCGCTGTTCGCTTTCCTCTGGGCATGGTCAGATTTCATGTTTGCTTCGACCCTCGATTCCGGTGGCGGCAAGATGAGGCCAATCACCATGGTCTATATGACTTTATCGGTTCACAGAACCAAGAATGGGGACCAATGATGGCCACCGCAGTATTGGCCTCAGTACCAACAGCGCTATTACTAATTTTCGCACAGAAATACGTTGCCGCCGGCGTAACAGCCGGAGCGGTGAAAGACTAATCCAACCCTTAAGTACATAATTACAAGGACCAACTATGAGTGAACTAACTTTTGCTATCGATGGAGATGCACTGTTGTGGACTGGTGACGGCGAATATCTTCGCATCGAACCATGGGGAAAGAATTCAGTCCGCGTCCGCGCCTCGAAAATGCATGAGATACAGGAACAAGACGGAGCTTTGCTGCCACAAAACAACCAGGCCTCAGGCAGCCACAACTATGGCATCACCATTGACAAGCCCAGTAGAACCGCCGAATTACGCAATGGCGATATTGTAGTTCAAGCGAAAGCATCCTGCGGCCTGTACTCCGGATCAGGATATGAAGAGCCACGCTGTTTACTGAGCTTCTATAAGGCAGACGGCACACCGCTCATTCAGGAAATACCATCTGGCGGATCACTAAATCTTCGAGCGCGATGGTTCAAACCGATCACCGGAGGCGACTATTCCATCGTTGCTTCCTTTACCACACCGGAAAATGAGAAACTATATGGTATGGGCGAGTACCAACAGAACATCCTCAATCTGAAAGGTTGTACCCTCGAACTCGCGCATCGCAATTCACAGGCATCTATTCCTTTCGTGGTTTCCAGCGCCGGATATGGCTTCCTGTGGAATAACCCGGCACTTGGAAACGTACGTTCGGCAAGAACCGTACGGAATGGCAAGCTGAATCAGCCAAGCAGATTGATTACTGGATTACCACAGGCGATACACCTTCTTCGATAATGAAGCATTATGCCGACGCCACAGGGCACGCTCCTCACATGCCTGAATGGGGACTGGGATTCTGGCAGTGCAAGCTTAGATATTGGAATCAACGTCAGCTCCTAGACGTCGCTCATGGGTTTAAACAGCGTAATATTCCATTGGATCTCATCGTTGTAGATTTCTTCCACTGGCCGCATATGGGTGACTTCCGTTTTGAGAATGAATTCTGGCCCGACCCCAAAGCTATGGCGGACGAGCTGCACAGCATGGGAGTGAAACTCATGGTATCTGTGTGGCCCCAGGTCGCGCTCGCCTCAGAGAATTATGTTGAGATGAAGTCAAAGAACCTTCTCGTGCGCGCAGATAAGGGTGAAGACGTCGGCATGATGTTCGAAGGTCCCAGCCAGTTCTATGACGCCACCAATCCAAAAGCTCGCGAATATGTTTGGGAGAAGTGCCGAACAAATTATGCCGAGCTTGGGGTTGATGCATTCTGGCTCGATGAAGCGGAACCTGAATACGGCACGTACGATTTCGACAACTATCGATATTATGCCGGCCCAAACCAGCAGGTGGCAAACATCTACCCAAGAGACTATAACAAAGGCTTCTACGAGGGGCAACAAACCATAGGAAGGATGGTGACATCGTCAACCTCACCCGTTGCGCTTGGGCTGGTTCGCAACGCTATGGTTCTCTTGTTTGGTCTGGAGACGTTGGTTCGACCTTCGCCGACCTTCGTGCCCAGATTACCTGCGCCATCCACATGGGCATGGCCGGTATTCCTTGGTTCACCACCGATATGGGCGGTTTCCATGATGGGATAATTGATTCGGACGATTTCAAGGAGTTGTTGGCCCGCTGGTGCGCGTTCTCATGCTTCCTACCGGTCATGCGCAACCATGGCGACCGTAGTCTACATACGACAACCGGCAAGGAGACCATCACCAATTCGGCCGGAGACCACCGTTCGCCAAGTGGCGCCGACAATGAGCCTTGGAGCTATGGCCCCGAGACGGAGCAGATCTTCCGAAAGTTCATTGCCATTCGCGAGAAAATGCGCCCTTACACGCGGGAATTGTTCGAATCAGCACATACCGATGGCCAGCCTTTGGTCCGTGGGCTCTTCTACGAGTTCCCTCAAGACGAATCGGTGTCCGATATTGCCGATGAATATATGTTCGGCCCTGATGTCCTAGTGGCCCCCGTAGTTGAGGCCGGAGCCAGATCGCGTGAGGTGACGCTTCCCGGAAACGCTAGCATCACATGGACGGATCTACGCACTGGCAAAGTGTATGAAGGGGGGCAAAAAATCACTGTCGACGCCGGAATAGACACGATCCCACCTTCGCACGCGACGGCCACGATCACGGACTGATCGGAATGCTATAAATTCCCGCACAACAAGTGTGGGGCGTCCGTTCCCAAGGCGAACGCCCCACACTCTGCGCATCTTTCCCATTTCAACCGGTCTATCTGCGGTATGTATGGCAGATTTGTAGCGGGCTTTCAGTCGAACAGATGTTGAGCAGTTTTACATGGCACTTATCAAAGATTTTGTTTTCTGCCGCTCCGTACTTAAGGAATTCAGCCAGAAAAATACCGATCGCTTTTGCAGCCGCATCAATTAAGTGACTGCAAAAATCCATTCAATACGCTGCTGCCAGCAACACCTCGGAAAGCAAAGTCAAAGTTTGACCAATATATTCGGAGGCATCGCCAAGCAATGCAACCGTATTAAAACTTGGTTCGATTAAGATTCGATAAATCCGCCTCGCCATTTCTGCTTATGGCGAGGCAAAATACATCCTTCCCACATGGCTTTGCTGCTTTTTGTATCTTTTGTTGTTATCCGTTGCCACTTGTCGGCATCGGCACGGCATGTCAGTATCATGTGCGTATGCGACTTATTGGTAATATTCTGTGGCTGATTCTGGGTGGACTGTTGCTCGCCGCCAGCTGGGCCATTATCGGTTTGGTGTTGTGCATCACCATTGTGGGCATTCCACTGGGCATTCAGGCGTTCAAGATGGCGGGGCTCACGTTGACCCCGTTCGGTAAGACCGTGGAGTATGGCGGCGGCGTGGGATCCGTGCTGCTGAACATCATCTGGTTCGTACTGGCCGGTTTGTGGATGGCGATTGGCTATGTGGGTGCCGGGCTGCTCAATTGCATCACCATCATCGGTATTCCGTTCGGCATTCAGTCGTTCAAGATGGCCAAGCTGGCCTTGTGGCCGTTCGGCTCGCAAATCCGCAGCTTGTAAATCACTTCAGATCACTTCCCCCAGCATAGACGGCCATCGACTGCCGTCTTGCATATAAGTATCGAGGAGCTGCGGTCCGAACAGGCCGCGACCACTACACCCTAAGCAACGAAACACATTTCATTCGCATATGGCAGCTCCAGAGCGGCAAGGCTCAAAAACTGAACAGTCGAACATTACCTCCCCAAATGATTGCTAATGCCAGCCGCGAATCCCACCGCAGCACTTCCATTCATGCCCAGGCCATTCAACAATCGTCCCGCATGCTTCGCGCCGGCCCATACCGCGTTGATGATGTTGCCGGCGCCATATCCGGTAAGCACCGTCCACGGATGGGCGAGCAGCCCGCATATCGGGTCAAGACTCTGGTAGATTCGCGCGAAGAACGATCCGGGTGCCGGCCTGCATTAGCACAGCGCCAATCGCATACACAACGATGAGGTTGCGCAACCGCTTGGCATAGTCCACGCATAAGCCACATAAGCGGCAGCAATGCGCCGAACAGATGCATGCCGATATAGCTGGGCTCCGCGAACAGGAACTGCAGGTGGCCACCGCCTCACACCGAGCTTTCATTGATGTACTGCCGGTACATGAGGTGCGCGAAATAGTCGGTCAACGGTTGATATGCAGATGGATGGATAGCCATTGCACCACGCCCACGCCGAAGGAGAACCAGTAAGAAGCGATGAGAATCCGCAATGGCGTACGCCATGGAATGCGTTTGATGCCGAATGAACCGTCGGCAAGCGGGCAACTGATCCGATAACGCCAACAGCACACCACCAATATTTTGTCTCGTCATTCCGACTCGAGGGATTGCCAATTATCTGGAGGAAGATCTAGTTTGAGATATTCATACGAATTCATTTTGATTTCAGAAAGAACGCCTTTGGCGTTGCGAATCCAGTTGTTACCCTTATTGTCTCGAAAGGCAATAACCGATTCAACACGAACATGCATTCCTTCGCCCGGATAAGGAACATAAGTCGTAAATCTCCCAGGAGGAACGGTACCTACACAAACAGTATTATTTGTCCCGCTCAAATAATCGGCACCAGCCCCTTGATATGTTCCAGAAGTTAAAACGACATCATAGATCGGCTGATCCGAACCATTATTGACGGAAACCTTCATTAATGGAGAATTCTCCACCATCTGAACGCCGCCTTTCGAATCATGTACCACCCAAGACGATATCTCATTCGCTTGTTCAAATTTGGCAATCTGCTGGTCATGATTCTTCACATAGTCATATGACATAAAAGCAATAACGATGGAAATCACGGAAATACCAACTGTAAATATGTCTGAAACATTGGTAAGCCCCGGATGTTCGGTATTCAAAAAAGTTCCAATGGCTTTAATCATTCCACCAACCTCTTGCCGAATATAGTTCATACATTAATCTCTTCCCCGCCGAGACAATATCCCCATTCTCCGACTCACACCTATCTAATCCTCAACGGCAGCATACCACACACTCAAACATTTGTTCGATTTTATCTTTTCGTAAAATATCCCAGTCGGTCTGTACGTAGGATTCGGGGGAGGGAAGAGAGACCACAGACTAGAGGAGAATTGTGAGCGAGAAGAACCAGACCACGGAGAACAACGGCGGTATGAGCGCCAAACACAGCGCACCGGCGCATTCCCGAATCGCAAATGGGGAGGGGTGAAACTCCGGTATCGAACTGCTGCGTATCATCGCGATGTTCATGATTCTCGCCCATCACTTCATCGTCCATAACGGCTATGACGTGCTGAAACTCCCCCTGGGACCGGAGCGGATCTTCTTCCAGCTCGTCATGGCGGCGGCGGCAAGGTCGGCGTGGTCATCTTCTTCTCCATCTCCGCATGGTTCTTCCTCGACAGGGAACAGACCATCAAATCCAACCTGAAACGCGTGTGGATCATGGAGCGCGAGCTGTTGTTCTGGAGCCTCGCATTCGTGGCGTTCTATCTCATGTTTGACGGGCCGACCTCAGCATGAAACTCATGATGAAGAGCGTCATGCCGTTGAGCATGGGCGTGTGGTGGTACGCCACCGCCTACGCCATTTTCCTGGCGCCGCTCCCCTTCCTGGCCGAGGGATTGAAGGCGCTTGGCCGCGAATGCCACTTCTCGCTGGCCGCGACCGTACTGGTCATATGGGGATTGACCAGCTTCATCCCCGGAATGATAAAAATTAATGATGGTTTCTTCGGATTCATCTACCTATTCAGCCTAATCTCCGCCTACAAGTGGTATATAGAACCGTTCACCACCAGACAGGTCTGGCTGACGACCGGCATCGGACTCGGTTTTTTCCTGTTGTACACCTGCGCCTCCATAACATTGTCGCTGCTCGGGCACGACATGGGAATATACATCACCGGCGCTTGGAAGCTACCCGTCGTCATGGTGGGTTTCGGCATGTTCCTGCTGTTCGACCGCGTCACCTTCCACAACCGCTTCATCAACCGAATCGCGCAATCCGCGTTCGCCATATACCTCATCACCGATTACACCGTATCCGAGAAACTGCTCTGGATCAAGTTGTTCAATCTGCAGAACCTGTACCAGCAGCCATTGGCAATCCTGCAAATCCTCGGCATACTGCTCACGATTTACGCGGTCTGTATCCTGATTGATTTCGCTCGTCATCCTGATTGATTTCGCTCGTCAAGCACTATTCGCCTTTACTATCGACCGGCGACGCAGGCACTGGTTCGACCTACTGTGGAAACGAAGCATCTCATTTAAGGCATAATCGTAATCACACTTTTGGTAATAAACAATACAGGGGTCTTGACCCCTCTTCTGTCAAGACCCCTACTCACAATCGATGATAGCGAAATGCTGATTGTCCAGCCGAGACAAAACGAAGGTAGTGCCGAATGTATGCGAGGGCATCCGCTCGCAGACGTTGAGCAACAAGTTCAAGAAAGTCTACGGGGAAATAGAAGAAAGGGCGCGGGCACTACCAACGTCCGCACCAGACAACCTCGTGATAGGAGGCTGCAGACGTTTTCTGGGAAATAGCCATGCAGCCTCAGCACCAGTTTGTTATCTTTACAGATGCAGATTCATTCGGCCACCAGTATTGGAGTGACAGAATTCCTTGAAAGCGATAAATCAAAGCTTTTTGATGATGCGCCTTGAGCTTATTAATGACACGTCTGACGAGGTTCATCATAACGCTTTTTGAAGGGGATGCTAACGCGTCCAGTACTTACGTTCAAAGGGG
>ENA-OQCS01000099-OQCS01000099.1-human-gut-metagenome-genome-assembly--contig:-NODE-99-length-40456-cov-2.543604_pt1 | contig 40456 bp, 40 predicted proteins | sample MGYA00242757_ERZ504575 | MGnify/ENA primary metagenome ERZ504575 (study PRJEB26092, sample SAMD00036297) | human gut metagenome | host: Homo sapiens | study: EMG produced TPA metagenomics assembly of... | reverse complement strand
GTTTCTTTTAAATGTTGAGAGGATGTTGTTCCTACGATTGGTTGCATATGTGCAGGATGACGAAGTAACCAAGCAATCGCTATTGCTGGTTTAGTTACTTGATATTTATGAGCTAATTGTTGCATAACATCATTTAATTTTTGATAATTTGGATGATCAATAAAAGTTCCTTCCGCCCAAGAAGCTTGGATTGAACTCCATGGTTGGATCGTAATATCATTTAAACGACAATAATCTAAAACACCACCATCTTTATCTTGCGCAAACGCTTCTTTCATATTCATATTTAATCCTGAATCAATCATTACTGAATGAACGATTGATAATTGTAATTGATTAATAATAATTGGATATTTTAAATATTTCTTTAATAATTCTATTTGTAAAGGTGTGTGATTAGAAACACCAAAATAATGAACTTTTCCAGCTTCATATAATTCATTAAAAGTTTCAGCAACTTCTTGAGGATCACATAAAGCATCTGGTCTATGAAGCAAAAGAATATCTACATAATCTGTATGTAATCTTTCTAATGATTCATTGACACATTTTAAGATATGTTCCTTAGAAAAATCATATCTTTTTCCAGGAATAATACCACACTTTGTTTGAATAATCATCTGTTTTCTATATTCAGGATGTCTTTTTAATACTTCACCAAATAATTCTTCTGATTTTCCTCCACCATAAATATCTGCATGATCAAAAAAATTAATTCCTGATTCTAGAGCAGTTTTGACAAGTTCTTCCACTTCTTCAATGCTTTTATCAGCAATTCTCATACATCCTAAAGCAATTTTTGATACCTTTAAATCCGTTTGTGGTAATGTTAAATATTCCATAGATAGCTCCTTTATAATTTTAATAAATTTAATCCAATTTCTTCATCAAAGTATCGATCTACTTGTCCATTGATGACTTGAATAACCATTTCACATGTTGCTGAAACAATTGCTTTATTTAAATGACCACCAAAAACTTCTCCTTGATCATTTCCAGCAGATAGATGCATATGACTATAATATTCACCATTCATTGTATTAATAGTTCCCGTAAGAGATACAATTTCATAATCACCTTTAAATTCATTAGCAAAATATTTCTTTTCCTTTGTTTTAAAAACACCGACTGTAAAATCATTAATTGCACCTAAAGCTTGAATACTTGCAAGTTTGATATTTTCTTTTAAAGCAATATTTTTAACTTGTTCAACAATATCTTCACCCTTATCAATTCTTGCGATAATTGTATTTTCAAATTTTTTATATTTCATTTTCTTTCCTCCTATTGATAAACCCGATATTTCCATTTTCCTTTCAAAAAAACGTGTTGATAATAATAAACATCTAGAAATATTATCTAAACCATCATGATCCAAACACTTTCAAGTCCAAATGAAAAGACATTGATCATGAGCATTGAACCAAAAATCCTTATTCCCCACATCGTAATCAAAGAAAATACAATGGTGCTTTGGTATCCCCCATTCCATTAAAAGTTCCTTCTAAAATAATCAAGATACCATAGATTGGTTCACTAATAGAAACAATCCTTAATACCCTAGTTCCTAAAGCGATAACTTTTTGATCAGGAGTAAAAATCGACATAATATTTTGAGCATTTATGAATAATAAAACACCAGCAATAGCCATGATACTTAAAGTAATTGCACATGTAAGATACGTCATTCTTTTAACTTTAGATTCATTTTTTTCACCAACAGCATTTCCTACGAGTGTACTTGCTGCTGATTGGAAACCATACCCCGGTGCATAAAACGCTTGTTCTGCTTGAATTGCTATCGAATGTGTTGCCAAAGAAACAACTCCTAATTTAGCAATCAACGAAGCAAAAGTAACATGTCCTAAACAAATAACACTTCTTTCCATAACAACAGGAATAGAAATTTTTAAACATTCTAAACATACTGGTTTATGAAAATGAAATCCTGTATGTTTAAAATCAAAGATTTTATTTTGATAATAATGTCTAAACATCAAAATTCCTCCAACAATATAAGAAATAGCTGAAGCTATCGCTGCTCCGGCTACAGATAAACCAGCTCCATAAACAGTTATACCAAATATCTTTCATTGTCGGATAAATTAAAAAGAAATTTAAAATGATATTGATTATATTCATATAAACATTGATCATCATTGGTGTTTTCATATCTTTAACAGCTCTTAAAGTTGAAGAGAGAATAATAATAAATGTTCTAAATATAAATGGTGCTGATACAATTAAAAAATATAAAAAAGCATCATGCCTTATTTCTTTGGCACCATTGAGCCAACCAGGTAAAAATGGAGCAATTATGATACTAATAATAGTTGTTATCAATCCTATAATAAAAGAAATAAATAAGGCTTGTTGACCCGCAATCTGTACTTTTTTATAATCTTTAGCGCCATCTGATTGAGCACATACGGCTAAGACACCCACTCCAAAGGCAACCGAAATACTTCCTAACAACCAAGTAACAGTAGATGTTAAACCAACTGCTGCAGAAGCTGTTGCTCCCATAGAACCAACCATCGCTGTATCTACATAAGTCACTACCGTATTCATTGCTTCTTGAATAATAGCAGGCCATGCAAGATGACATATATTTTTTTATCTCATTTCCATATTTCATCCTATAACCTCCAATAATTCTATTATACAAACAAAAAAGGAATAAACAATGTTATTCCTATAATTCTTGATACATTCTTGTACGTTTCACATCTAAATATTTCCAATATTTTCTTTCCCTACCACCTACAGCTATTACTAAATCATCACTGTATCCAAAAACTCTGGCAATTGTTCCTTTTTTCACTTTAGAAATATGAGTTAATTTTCCATCTAATATTGCATACTTCATAATAGCTACCCCCTTTATCTATCTTTATTATAGATAAATAAAAGAAATATTGTTTTCATAAGTATGTATTAAACACCTAAAAAACGTATTTATAGTATATATACATAAAAAAGAGGTCCTCTATTTAGGACCTCATTTATTCTATTAGAAATCTACTTCTGTATCATAGTAGCAAGCTTTTAATAAAGCAACCATTTCATCATGGTTTGGAATACGTGGGTTTGATCCTGTACATGCATCAGCAATTGCATTATCAGCAATTTCATCAACACGTGCTAAGAAGATATCTTCTGGAACAAATCCAGTTTCAGCTGGCATACCATCTGCGCCATATTTATTGATTCCATGAGGAATATTTAATTCATCATTCATACCTCTTAAATATTTAATTAATAAAGCAACTTTTCATCATCATCCGCTCCACCTAAATGCATGTAATCAGCGATGACACCATAACGTTTTTTAGCTGTTGGATCTTTGGCATTGAAAGCAATAACTTTTGGTAAATACATTGCATTAGCTGCACCATGAATAATATGTCCACCTTGATCAACGAAAGCAGCACCTGTTTTATGTGCCATTGAGTGAACGATACCTAATAAAGCGTTAGAGAATGATTGACCAGCTAAACATTGAGCATCATGCATTGTATCTCTTGCTGCCATATCTCCATTATATGATTTTACTAAGTTAGCTTGAATTAATTCAATTGCATGAATAGCAAGTGGATCTGTATAATTACAGTTTGCTGTAGAAACATATGCTTCAATAGCATGAGTCATTGCATCCATACCAGTATGAGCAACTAATTTAACTGGCATTGTTTCAGCTAAATCAGGATCAACGATAGCAACATCTGGTGTAATTTCAAAGTCAGCGATAGGATATTTAATTCCTTTATTATAGTCTGTAATAATTGAGAAAGCAGTAACTTCTGTTGCTGTACCACTAGTAGATGGGATAGCACAGAAATGAGCTTTTTTACGTAATTTTTGGAATACCAAATACTTGCACATATCTTCAAATGTGATATCTGGATATTCATATTTAATCCACATAGCTTTTGCTGCATCAATTGGTGAACCTCCACCCATGGCAACAATCCAATCTGGATTAAATTCTTCCATAACAGCTGCACCTTTCATAACAGTTTCAACTGATGGATCTGGTTCAATACCTTCAAATAATTTAACTTCCATTCCAGCTTCTTGTAAATAGTTAACAGCACGATCTAAGAAACCATTACGTTTCATTGATCCTCCACCAACACATACAATAGCTTTTTTTCCTTCTAATGTTTTAAGGGCTTCTAAAGCACCTTTTCCATGATATAAATCTCTAGGTAATGTAAATCTTTGCATAACTTATTCTCCTCTTTTCCTATCTCTAATGATAGCACTTACATTTATTTTTGGTTAGATACTAAAAAGCATAGTGATATGCCTTTTTTTATATATCAAGTTATTTTTTTTCACATTACATGTGCATTTTTTCACTTCACTTGTTCGATTAAATTTTTCAAACATTCTATAAAATTTTGATCTTCTTTTGATAAAACATATCCTTTTCGATAAATTAAATAATCAACATATGGTATTTTCTTATCTTTACATGCTTTTAAAACAAAATCATTTTGTTTTAAAAGCTTTTTAGGCATTGGGGCAACCCACATATAAGTTTCTGGAATCTCATTTAAAAGTTCAAATTGTATTCCTCTTTCATAAATGTTCATATGCTTATGATTATGATGATCTTCTTGAATATGAATATCTCCATGTTTTAATTCAATTTGTTTCTTTAAATCTTTCATATAGATATCTTTATCTTTAAGAGGATTATCTTTTGAAATAAGTATTTGATAATCAAAAGTAAATAGTTTTTCATAAGTCAATTCTTTTAAATTTAAAATATTGAAATAATAATCTTGATCTCTTAAAGGAAAACGTACAATTCCTAAATTATTTTCTCCATCATAAACATTTTGAATCGTATCAAATGAATTCGTTTCTCGATAATTTAGATTCAATTCCTTTTTCATATTATTATCCATTTTTAAATATTCAATAAAAGCTTCTGAGATGTAACTTGAACGAGGGACACAAATATCTAAACTTCAATTTATTGGAGGATCATCCTGATACATATTTTTTAAATAATCTACTTCTTTGAACAATTTTTTTAGCCTGTGACAAAATTCTCTTCCTTTAGTTGTTGGAACAACCCCTTTATTATGTCTTTCAAAGATTTTTATATTAGCTTCTTCTTCTATTTCTTTAATAATTTTAGATAAACGTGGTTGATTAATATAGAGATGCTGTGCTGCTTTAGAAATAGATTCATATTTTTCAACTTCTATTAAATATTTTAAATGTAAAAAATTCATCTTCAAGCTCCTTAAATATAATGTAACTATTATATCATTTCTATAAAAATTCTATGCAAAACATAGAATTTATAAATAAGTTTCTTTAATATAATCAATTGTTTCTTCTAAATTACTTTTAGATAAATGAACTAACATATCTTTAATCATTGCATCTGTTTCTTGATGAATGACATAATAACCATGTGTCTTATTATAATAATCTAAAGGAGCCGATACATCAAAATTTTCTCCACGGTAAACCATTGTTGCTGCTACTCGATCACAAAACATTTCCACAACATACCTTGTAGGCATTTTGGCAGGAACAACCCCTTCTCTTGAAAATCAACCCAATATTCCCAATGATGTTTATTTCTTCCTTTATGATGAAGCCAAGCGGAAGAATAACCAATCGTTTCTCTTTCAATTGAATTAGGTGAACGCGTCCCTACCCAATATTTAGCACCTGTTTTTAGTTCAGTTGGCGAATATTTTGATAAATCATGTAGTAATCCTTGTTTATATAAACCACATTTAAAACAAAGCATTGTTACATAGTATTTATGTTTATTAATTGTTTTTAAATGATTGATGAGTTTCACTATAAATCCCTCTCTTGATATTTCGTTTTAAATATATCTTCATCACTTTCTGTCTCTACAACATCACCAAGTTCTGGAAGTTCATCTAAAGACGCTAAAGAAAAAGCATCCATAAATTCATCTGTCACCCCATATAAAATAGGAAGTCCTGGACTTTCTTCTCTGCCTACTTCTTTAATAAGTGCTTTAGCAATGAGTTTTCTAATCATGCCATCACAACCAACTCCTCTAATATCTTCAACTTTAGCACGAGTAATTGGTTGATTATAGGCAATAATAGCGAGTGTTTCTAAAGCTGCTTGAGAAAGTGTTGCTTTTGATTGTTCTACCATTTTTTGATAATAAGGAAAATATTGAGGATTCGTTGCAAGTTTATATTTACCACCAAAATCAACAACTTGTAGGCCATCAAAGCCTCTTTTTGAATAAGCTTCTATAAAATGATCCATAGCTTCCACAGCTTCTTTAGAAATTTCTAAAACCAGTGATAATTCTTTTATATCAATACCTTCATCACCTTTTAGATAAAGGATACCTTCTATAATATTATTATAATCTTCCATTACTCTTTCCCCTCTACATAAATATCATCAAACAATCCTTCTTGGATAATTTCAACTTCTTTATCATTAGCTAAAACTAAAATCGATAAAAATGTCACGATAAAATAATAGCGATCTCCTCTATCAAATAATTCATCTAATTTTACCCTTTTATTAACTCTTACTTTAAAATAATTTCTAATTTGATCACTTCTTTGTTCAATGGAAATATCTTTTTTAGAAATATGTGTATCTAATGGTCGTGATAACATTTTTCTTTGATACATTTTTTGCATAGCCTTCATTAAATCATATACTTCTAACCCCTTTGGAATCATTGTTGAAGTATCAATGACATATTCTTCCATATTATTAGAGGGTTTAATCAACATAGATTGTCTTTTTTCATATTTTTCTTGAATCTCGTCTAAAACATCTTTATATCTTTTATATTCAATAAGTCTTCTAATGAGTGCTTCTCTTGGATCTTCTTGATACTCATCTTCAATTTGTACTTTTTCTTTAGGTAAAAGCATTTTACTTTTCATTTCAATAAGCTGTGCAGCCATGACTAAATATTCAGACATCACTTCAAGTTGTGATGATTCCATCATATGTATATATTGTAAATATTGATCTGTAATAACTGATAATTCAAGTGTTTGTAGATCCATCTCTTTTTCTTTAATTAAATGTAACAATAAATCTAAAGGGCCTTGAAAATCATCTAATATAACTTGATATTCCATTGTTTCACCTCTTAGGTATTATAACATAAATTTATATTTTGTATTTATTATGTTGATTATTTCCTATATAATACGCCTGAAAGGGGTTATAAAATGTTTTCATTATCATCAATTATATTAGCTTTTTTTGCAGGAATTTTAGGAACACTAATTGGTGGAACACAAACCTTTATTTGTACAGGTTTTGTCGGTCTCCTTATATTTTTATTAGAACATGTTGGTGTTAATACCACATTTTTAAATGAAGCTTTATCAAATAATTTATTTTTACCATGTATTATCTTTAACGCTGCAGGACTTGCAACTGCCTATGCAGGAACAAAACATGAAATAAGAGGCGTTGAAACTTCTAGGTCACTTGCTTTTACCAATGATCCAAAGGTTTTACTCGTAGGTGCTATCGGTGGGGTTTTAGGTTATTTGATTTTTGCTTTTGAAAATTATTTTTCATTTCCAGTAGATACCGGAGCAGTTTCGGTTATTCTTGTAGGAGTTTTAGGAAGAATCTTATTCAATCAAGAAGATACATATAATGAAAAGAATTTAGATTTCTTAGAAAAAGCATCTCCTTCATTTTGGGGATTTCAATTTTTAATTGGTTTAGCTGTATCAACAGTTATGGCTTATTTTGCAAAAGAAACAGGTCTTTATACAATTGGTTTTTCAATTAGTGCTTTAACACTTATCTTTGCTTTAAGTGATCCTGCTTTCCCTGCTACACACCATACAACTCTTGTTGTAGGTTATGCAATGGCACAAACAGGTAATATTTTGATTGCTGTTCTTTTTGGTATCATTGCTCATTTTGTTGGATTAATTTTTGGGATGGTACTCAATACAGATTGTGGTACACATATCGATCCACCAGCTGTTGCTATTGCTACATGTAGTTTAATTATTTTTACTTTATTTTAAAACAGAGGTTAAATAGGAACCTCTGTTTTTTGATAAACTATAATCATTTGATTAATTTAATAAAATTTTTATTTCTTAGGTTCTCTAATAATGAATTGGAGTAAATCTTTTCCATTAAAAGGAATTAATGGATAAAGATAGGAAAAGCCAAAAGGTTTTAATGATATTAAATACATATATAAAATAACTTGATAAGCAATAAATCCTAGCCAACCAAATAATCCTGAAAATAGAATCATAAATATTTTTACATATTTATTGGTTAAAGATAATTCATAATTAGGTGTGGCAAAACCACAAACATTTCCAATAGATACAAATAAAAGAATCTCTCCTGAAAAAAACCCGAGTTCAATCGCAAATTCTCCTAGTAAAACAGCAGCAATCATCCCCATCGTATTTGAAATAGAATTGGCGTATGGATGGTTGCAATTCTTAAAAGCTCTACTGCCAGTTCAACTAAAATAATTGAAAATAATTTTTTTAGACTGACACTTCCTTGATTTACAATCAACATCCATAAAGGAACCAAATAAATCGAAAGAAATACAGCACTAAAACGAATTAAACGAATAAAAGTACCAATAATAGGTGTTTGTCGATGTTCTTCAACATGTTCTAGAATTTCAAACAAAGTTGTAGGTAACATCATAACAGAACTTGAAGTATCGCATATAATGGCAAGATAACCATGATGAATATGTGTAGAAACCACATCTGGTCTTTCACTGTATCTTACAAGGGGAAAAGGATTATAACTTGGTCAAAAATCAATTCTTCCAAAGCACGATCTGTCATAATTAAATCTTCATTTTTTATTTCATTAAGTCTTTCTTTAATACTTTTTAACATGGTTTGATCTATTTCACTTTTTAAATAACATAAACAAATATCTAATTTATTTTTTTACCTACTACAACTTTTCCATTACTAAATCTAATGTACGAATACGTCTTCTAATCAAACCTGCACAATTTTAATAGATTTTCATTAAATCCATCTTTACTTCCTCTAACCGATTTTTCTGTATCTGGTTCTTCGATTGAACGTGTAGGAATGTCTTGTATCTAAAACATAGACTTTACTTTTATCTATATCTTTAACGATTGCACAACCTGTAAGCATCGCATATTCGTAATTTTCTTTATTTAATTCTTCTTTGACATCTCCATTATTTAAACAATCTTTTAATGTTTTTCCTTTAGCATTTGTAATTCCTTCAACTAAATAAGCAATCAATTCATCAGAACATAAACTAGAAATATAATCAATTTCAATTTTTCGACCATCAAAATCTAAATATCTAACATTTAAATCAAACGAAGGGTTTTTCATGATTTTGGTTTAAAGAAAAGAGCAATAATAAACGCAAATAAAATGGCCGAAGAAATTCCTGCTGCTGTTAAATCAAACATTCCCATTGCTAGACCAAAGACCCCGTATTCTTTTGTCATTGCCATGGCCCCATGCATTAAAGAATGACCAAAACTCGTAATGGGAAGCATTGCCCCTGCATGAAAAATTTTAATCAAGCGATCATAAATATGAAATAAATCTAATAGTGCTCCAAGGACAACAAAACTACAAGTAATATGTCCCGGTGTTAATTTTGTATATTCATAGATTAATTGTGCTATAACACAAACAAAACCACAAAACAAAAAGGATAAGACGTAATTCATTTGACAACCTCCAATACATAGCCATGACAAACACAAGGAATCGATAATTTTTGATTTGTCATCACCGGATTTAACAAAGCCCCTGTTGCTAGAACAAGCACACGTTGATACTTTCCTTTTAACATCATCTGATAAATATAGCCAAAACTAACAAGTCCATTACAAACAGGACCACTTCCTCCTTGATAGACATTTTGAGTAACATCATAAAGTAAACAACCACAATCATCATACTCGTTATACTTTTGATTTTCTTCTTTTAAAAGATCTTTCATAATTGTTTTTCCATAACGAGAAAGATCTCCGGTTAAAATTAAATCATAATAAGTACCATCTCTCTTTAGATCTTTCATATGTTGTAAATAGGTATCTAAAGCTGCTGGTGCCATGGCACGCCCCATATCATTAGCGTCATATTGATCGAAGTCGATGACTTTTCCTAAAGTAATAGATTCAATTCTTATTTGACTTGGTTTATTTGATAAAAAGACAGCGACACTTCCTGTAGCCGTAAAAGTCATCGTTTCTTTTCTTTGTATACCATATTCTAAAGGATATCTAAATTGTCTTTCTGCTGTGGCATTATGAGAAACTGTACAAGCCATAGCACTATGAATATTATGATTTTCAATCATAATTGAAGCATTTGCTAGAGCAAGTCCAATCGTACTACATGCACTATATAAGCCAATAAAAGGTCGATGTAAATGATTAGCGTAATAATAACACGCTGTAATTTGATTATTTAAGTCTCCTCCAAAATATAAATCAATTTCTTCTTTTTTTACTTTTCCTTTTTTTAAACAAATAAGGATAGCATCTTTCAGCATTTCAATTTCTGCCTGTTCATAACTTGCATGATGATGATAATGATTAGGATAATGTTTATCAAAATAATGTCCTAAAGGCCCTTGATGTTCAACAATTCCTGCTGTTGTCCCAACACTTTGAATATAAACAGCTTGAAAAACAAAACTACTACCAGAAATAGGTGATGACATAACGAATTCCTCCTAATACAAATGAAGCAACAATTCCAAAAGTAATCACCGCTCCACCAAGTTTAAAAATATTAGCCCCTATTCCCGTCACGAAACCTTCACTTCTTGCCTCCATTGCACTTGAAGTCATCGCATTTGAAAAACCTGTAATAGGAATAAAAGAACCTGCCCCTGCAAAATCACCTAAACGGTCATAGATTCCTAAACCCGTTAGTATTGCTGCAATTAAAATAAGAGTAATCAACATAATAGGGGTGGCTTCCTTTTCACTAAAAGAAAATAATTCTTTGTAAAGATTTAAAAAAAATTCTCCTATCATACCAATCACTCCACCCACTAAAAAAGCACTTGCTGTATGTTTTAATACTTTCTTTTGTGGTTTATTTTTATCTGCAATTTCATTATATTTTTTTATATTCATAGATTTACCTCCACATTTTTAGGATAGACAAAAACAATGAATATAAACATTTTAATTAAATTATCGATATTCGATATAACTAACAAAATAAAAGGCAAGACTTAGCTTGCACTTTTATAGTTCATTTGTAAGTGATTGAATATATTCTTTTAAAGGTTCATCTGCTTGACTTCCATGTTCTTTAATAATATTAACAATTGCACTACCAACAATGACACCATCAGCATATTGTTTAAACTCTTTTACTTGTTCTGGTTTATTAATACCAAAACCAATAGCTACTGGTGTATTTGTTACTTGACGAATATGTCCAATAATTTCTTCAAGATTATTAGCAAATGAAGTATTATCTCTTGTCCCTGTAACACCCATTGACGATACAAGATAGATAAATCCTTTTGCTTCTTTTGCAATCATTTCAACACGATCTTTACTTGTTGGGGCGATCATTGAAATTAAAGTAACATCATAATTATAACAAACATCTTTGACTTCTTGGCTTTCTTCATAAGGTAAATCTGGAAGAATAATACCATCAATGCCAACTTCTTGACATTTTTTAAAGAATTCATCATAACCGTAATGGAAAACAACATTTAAATAAGTCATAAAACATAAAGGAATATCACTTTTTTCTCTTACTTTTTTAACCATTTCAAAAACATCATCTGTTGTAACTTTGTTTTTTAAAGCACGTACATTTGCTTCTTGAATAGTTGGTCCTTCAGCAATTGGATCAGAAAAGGGAATACCAATTTCAATCAAACTAGCCCCTGCTTGTTCCATATCTAAAATATAGTCTACTGTTTTATCTATTACAGGATCTCCTGCTGTTAAAAAACCAATGAAGGCTTTTTTATTTTCAAAAGCTTTATATATTCTATTCATAGATTTCTTTCCCCCTATATCTTGCAATCGCTGCAACATCCTTATCTCCTCTACCTGAAAAACAGACAATTAAAATATCATCTTTTTTCATAGTTGGTGCTATTTTGATTGCATGTGCAATCGCATGTGCACTTTCAATGGCACAAATAATTCCTTCAGTTTTTGCAATGTATTCAAAAGCATCCACTGCTTCATCATCTGTAACTGGTACATATTGTGCACGTTTTGTATCATGTAAATAAGCATGTTCAGGTCCAATACCTGGGTAATCTAAACCGGCTGAAATAGAATAAACAGGTGCAATTTGACCGTATTTATCTTGACAGAAGTAAGATTTCATTCCATGGAAGACACCTAATGATCCTGTCGCAATTGTTGCTGCTGTTAAAGCTGTATCGACACCTTTACCAGCGGCTTCACAACCAATAAGTTTTACATCTTTATCATTGATAAAATTATAGAACATTCCCATCGCATTACTTCCACCACCAACACAAGCCATCACAGCTGTAGGAAGTTTACCTTCATATTCAAGGATTTGTTCTCTTGCTTCTTTAGAAATCACACTTTGGAAATCTCTCACCATCATTGGAAATGGATGAGGTCCCATCACAGAACCTAAAACATACATCGTATCATCCACACGTTTTGTCCATTCTCTCATTGCTTCATTGACCGCATCTTTTAAAGTCATTGTCCCTGTAGTTACAGGATGTACTTTAGCTCCTAAAAGTTCCATACGATAAACATTTAAAGCTTGACGATCTGTATCCTCTTTTCCCATAAAAATTTCACATTCAATCCAAGCAAGGCTGCTGCTGTAGCTGTAGCCACACCATGTTGTCCAGCACCAGTTTCAGCAATAATTCTTGTTTTTCCCATTTTTTTAGCCATTAAAGCTTGTCCTAATACATTGTTGATTTTATGAGAACCTGTATGGTTTAAATCTTCTCTTTTTAAATAGATTTTAGCGCCACCTAAATCTTCTGTCATCTTTTTCGCATAATATAATAAAGATGGTCTACCAGCATATTCTTTTAATAATGTATTAAGTTCATCATTAAATGTTTGATCATTTTTATAAAATTCATAAGCCTCTTCAATTTTATGAATTTCACTCATTAAAGTTTCAGGTATATACTGTCCCCCATGTATTCCATATCTACCTTTCATTTCTAACTCTCCTTACGATTTCCTTAATTTTTTCCCTATCTTTAAAACCATCTGTTTCAACACCACTTGAAACATCTAATCCATAAACATTCTTTTTTAAAGCTTCATCAATATTAGAAAGATTGATTCCCCCTGCCAAAATACAGGTTTATTGACTTCTTTCAACATAGACCAATCAAAACTTTCCCCAGTTCCTCCAGAACCATGATCGAAAAGATAATAATCAACGTCATAGTCTACATTGAAAGAATCATCATTTTTAATTTGAATTGCTTTAATAATTGGAACATCTATTTTTTGTTTTAAAATCTTTATATATTCATTTGTTTCTTGACCTTGCAATTGTACTAGATCAATAACATCATTTTTAACTAATTTTTCAACAAAAGAAATATCCTCATTTACAAAAACACCTACAACTTGAATCGAAGATAAAAGACCTTTTTTTAATTCTTTTGCCTGATCATAAGTAATCTTTCTTTTTTTTCCCGCAAAAACAAAGCCAACATAATCAGGTTGATATGTATTTACATAATCAACATCTTCGCTTCTTTTTAAACCACAAATTTTAATCTTCTTCATCAATACCTTTTAAAACTTCTAATGTATGTCTTTTATCATGGCTTTTCATCATAGCTTCACCAATTAAGACAGCATTTACATGATGTTTTTCTAATAATTCAATATCTTTTCTTGTTTTAATACCACTTTCAGAGACAAAGATAACATCATCATCGACCATATCTCTTAATTTTAATGTTGTATTTAAATCAACACTGAAATCTCTTAAATCTCTGTTATTTACACCAATAATTTTAGCGCCTACACGCAATGCTTTTTTTACTTGCATTGAACTGTGTGTTTCAACAATTGCTGACATACCTAAATTATGCGCTAAATTAACACAACGCATTAATGTAATTTCATCTAAAACACCTGCAATTAATAAAATTGCATCTGCTCCTAAGATTTTAGCTTCATAAACCATATATTCATCTACAACAAAATCTTTTCTTAAAACAGGAATTTTCACAATACGTTTGATTTCTCTTAAAAAATCATCATCCCCTTTAAAATAATCAGGTTCAGTTACTACTGAAATAGCATCTGCTCCAATCATTTCATATTCTTTCGCAATTGCTTTAAAATCAAAAGTGGAAACAATTTGTCCTTTTGATGGTGAATGTCTTTTAACTTCTAAAATATAAGACATTCCATCTTTTTCTAAAGCTTTTTTAAAAGGAAAACTTTGGTCAATAGGCATTGCAAAGGCTTTTTCTTTTAATTCATAAATTGAATGACGTTTTTTATTTGTTTCAACACGTTCCTTTGTACTTTCAACAATATCTTCTAAAATCATAATATACGCTCCTATTTGTTTGATTCTTTTATAAACTCTTCTAGTTTTTCATTTGCCTTTCCACTATCAATCAACTTTGCTGCTAAATCAATTCCTGCTTGTAAAGAGTCAACTTTACCACCAATATATAAACCTGCCCCCGCATTCATTAAGACAGCTGTTCTAGGTCCACCTTGTTTACCATTTAAAACATCTCGTGTAATTTGAGCGTTTTCTTTTGGAGTTCCTCCAACAAGCTCATCTTTTAAACATCTTTGTAAACCAAATTGTTCAGGTGAAATTGTATATGTTTTAAATTGTTTCTCATTAATTTCACAAACAAAAGTTTCATTAGATGCTGAGATTTCATCTAAATCATCTCTTCCATAAACCACCATAGCTCTTTTAACCCCTAAATTACTTAAAACTTGAGCAAGTGGTTCAACTAATGATCCATCATAAACTCCCATTACTTGATAAGTCGCTCCTGCTGGATTCGTAAGTGGTCCTAAAATATTAAAGACTGTACGAATACCTAGTTCTTTTCTTACTGGTGCAACATATTTCATCGCTAAATGATAATTTTGAGCAAATAAGAAACAAATATTAATATCGTTTAATAATTCTTTACTTCTTTTTTCATTGATTGTAATATCCACTCCAAGAGCTTCTAAACAATCTGCTGCGCCACTTTTTGAACTTGCCGCACGATTTCCATGCTTAGCAACTTTAACACCACCACTAGCAATCACAATAGATGAAGTTGTAGAAATATTGAAAGAATTTGATCCATCTCCTCCAGTTCCTACAATTTCAAGAACATCTTGATCATTCAATAACTTCACACAATGTTCTCTCATTCCTTTAGCATTTGCAGTTATTTCATCAATTGTTTCACCTTTTAATGAAAGTGCTGTTAAATAAGCAGCCTTTTGAATATCAGAAGCTTGATCATCCATGATCTCATTCATACATTCATAAGCTTCTTGATATGTTAAATCTTCTTTTTTTGATAATTTAATAATTGCTTCCCTAATCATTTTGTATCTCCTTTAAAAAATTTTCAACTATTTTTTTACCTTCTTTTGTTAAAATCGACTCCGGATGAAACTGTAACCCATAAACAGGATAGTTTTTATGACTGATTGCCATGATTTCACCATCATCGCTTTCCCCTATAATCTTCAAACATTCTGGTAAATTTTCTTTTTTTAGCAGCTAAGCTATGATATCTAGCCACTGCTGTCTTTTCCCCGATTCCCTTAAAAATTGGATTTGTAGTATCTACTTTAATTATTGAAGACTTCCATGCATGACGCTTTGAGCATAACTTACTGTTCCTCCAAAAGCTTCAACAATTGCTTGATGCCCTAAACAAACTCCCAAAATAGGATATTTCGTATAACATTTTTGAACAACTTCTTCAATAATACCCGCTTCACTTGGTTTCCCTGGACCTGGTGAAATAATAATACATGATGGCTGAAGTTCTTCTATTTCTTCAACTGTCATTTCATCATTTCTTATAACCTTGATATCTTCATCGATTGAACCTATCAATTGATAAAGGTTATAAGCAAAACTATCATAATTATCAATGAGTAGAATCATAATCAATACCTCCATCTGCCATCTTGATTGCTTCAACAACCGCACCTGCTTTATTTAAACATTCTTGATATTCATTTTCAGGAACACTGTCATAAACAATTCCTGCACCACTACAAATAGAAATTTCATTATTTCTTTTATAAGCTAAACGAATACCAATACATAGATCCATATTTCCTGTAAAATCTAAATAACCAATCGCTCCTCCATAAATACCTCTTTTATTTTGTTCTAATTGATTAATAATTTGACATGCCCTGATCTTTGGTGCTCCTGATAAAGTACCTGCAGGGAGTAAAGCATCAACTGCATCTAAAGCATTCATATTTTTCTTTAATTTCACTGCTAACAATACTTGCTATATGGATAACTTTTGAAACTTTAAGATATCCATATAAGATACCACATGTACACTATTGAATTTAGAAATTCTTCCTAAATCATTTCTTCCTAAATCAACGAGCATATTATGTTCAGCTAATTCTTTTTCATCTTTTAATAAATCATCTATTAATTGTTGATCTTCTTGATCATCTTTCCTTTTTTTTCTCGTTCCAGCAATTGGAAAAGTTGTTAACTTTGTTTCCTCCAATTTAATTAAAGTTTCTGGAGAAGCTCCAGCTACTTCAATATTATCACTTGCAAAATAGAACATATAAGGTGATGGATTCGTTGTTCTTAAAACACGATAGCTATCAAATAATGAACCTGTTGCTTTTGCATAAAGTCTATTTGATAAAACAACTTGGAAGATATCACCTTCTTTAATATAATCAATACCTTTTTCAACCATTTGACAATATTCTTCTTTAGAGAGAACGGGTTTAAAATCTTCTAATAATTTTAATGGTTGAACAAGTGTTTTAACATGTTTTCTAATAATATAATCTAATTCATCTAATTCTTTGATTCCTTCTTTATAATTCTTTTGTAAATCATTTGTTCCAATATTAACAATTAAAATCAACTTTTGCTTAAAATGATCAAAACAAATAACTTTATCAAATAACATTAAATCAACATCATTAAAACCATTATCTTTTTGATTTTTAATAATTAAAGGTTCGCTATATTTGAAATAATCAAAACTAAAATAGCCAACTAAGCCTCCTGTAAAAGTAGGAAAACCCTCTAATTTTAAACTACGATGTTCATTTAAAACTTTTCTAATATATTCTTTGGGATGTGTCACTTTAAAAATCTTATCATCCACTTTCATCATCTTGTTATAACAAGTAATTTCGCTTTTAGGATCAAAACCTATAAAAGTATATCTTCCCCATTTTGTCTTATCTTCATGACTTTCTAACATATAAACATGTTTAGAATATTGTTTTAATTTTCTCATTAATTCTATAGGTGTAATCATATCACTATAGATTTCTTTTTTTATTGGAACTAAATCATAAGATTTTAGATCTAATTTTTCTAACATTTCTAAACTTGGATAATACATATAATTCCCCCTAATAATTAAAAAAACCGTCTTGAAAGTTAAACTTTCAAGGACGGTTATGTCCGCGGTGCCACCTTGATTCATGATACACTCATGCACTTTACTAGATGCTATCACATCTATGGCTACTTACGTAAGCCTTACGTCAAAGAATACTCAGCTAATGCCTTTCCTTTTGCCCTCAGTGGTCCATTTAATAGACTGCGTTCTGTTTGCTTCCACCATCCAAACTCTCTATAAGTGCACGTTCTATTTTATCTCCACTTCATCGGTTTCACTTGTTGTATGTATTATAAATCGGTTTTAAAAAATAAAGTCAACACGAATAGGTAATGTTTTATTTTTTATACATTTATATAAAAAGAAAAAGACCGATTGGTCTTACACTTCAAGTCGATGTACAAATTTAGAATGTTGTTGTCAAAAAAATATTTAAGGAAGAAAAACCTGTCCATGACTTGTCTACGAAAACAATTATATTTTTTTATAAACAAAAATCAATTTATTAAATTAAATTCATCGAATAAAAGCGATTACATTGTTGAAAAATTAAAAAAAGTAGCTTTTATCGCTGTTTTTTAGGATATATAAATAATAAGTATGGTATTTATTTCTACAATTATTTCATATAGAAATAAAAAAGACCATTCGGTCTTTACTTCAAGTCCATGTACAAATTTAGAATGTTGTTGTCAAAAAATATTTAAGGAAGAAAAACCTGTTCATGACTTGTCTACGAAACCTATTATATTTTTTTCTTTTTAAAAATCAATTTTATTGTCATAATTTAATAAATAAAAGCGATTACATCTCCTAACATTAAAACCGCTTTTATCACGGTTTTTAGGATATATAAATAATAAGTATGGTATTTATCTTTTAGCTTTCTTTAACATTTTTTGAATTATTTGTATTTGATTTTGATAATCATCAAATGAAGTAAGTTTATAAGACCAGTTATGTGGACCTACTGTCCCTGGTAAATTAATACGAGCTTCTTTGCCATAGCCAAGTAGATCTTGTAAAGGAACAATAGAAATCACCGCATCACATTCAAGTGTATATGCAAGCATATCTTCCACAAGATTTTCTCCTGTATATCCTAAACCCTTCATAATTTCTTTCATTCTTTCTTTATCATCTAATTCTTCATACCATTGTTTAAGAGTAGCATTATCATGTGTTCCTGTATAAACAACACAATGTTGAGGAATTTTATATTTAACTTTTCTTTCATCTTCTCCAAAAGAGAATTGCATAACTTTCATTCCTAATAAATCATAATGATCTCTCAGTTCATGTACTTGTGGACGTAATTCTCCTAAGTCTTCAACAATCATATTAAGTTAGGCAATTGTTTATAAACTGAATCTAAAAAATGATAACTTGGTCCTTCTATCCATTTTCCTTCTCTTGCTGTAGCACTTCCATAAGGAACTGACCAATATGTATCAAAAGCCCTAAAATGATCAACTCTTAAAATATCAAAAATTTCATTATTCCATTTTAATCTTTTGATCCAAAATTATATCTTGTTTTCTTTAAATAATCCCAATCATATAAAGGATGTCCCCATAGTTGGCCATCTTTTGAAAAATAATCAGGTGATGCTCCAGATACGAATTTAGGATAAAATTTATCATCTAATTGAAAACATTTACGATACTCATAAACATCCGCAGAATCATCACCTACATATAAAGGTAAATCTCCCATGATAGATATTCCTTTTTGATGTGCATGTATTTTTAATAAATTAAATTGTTTTACAAAAATATATTGAAGAAATTGAATATAATCAATTTCTGCTTCTAATCCTTCATTACTTCCTTTAATATTTTGATCTTCATCATTCCAATCTACCCAAGGTAAACCTTCATTTGCTTTATTTAAAGCCATAAAACGCGCATATTTTTTTTAACCAAAATGTTCCTTTAACAAAAGTACGATATTCTTTCTTTAATTCTTTATCTTTTAAGAAAACTTGATAAGCTTTTCTTAAATAACGATCTTTAAATAAACGTACGCGTTTATAATCAACTCTTTTTAAATCTTGTAAATAGTTAGGAACTTCATCTAACAAATGCCAATCTTTTAAAAGTTCTAAAGAAATATATATTTCATCACCAGCAAAAGATGAATAAGGAGTATAGGGTGAATTCCCGGAGCTTGATGGATTTAATGGTAAAATTTGCCAAATAGAAAAACCTGCTTGAGCAGATAAGTCAACAAATTCATAAGCTTCTTTTCCTAAATCCCCTATTCCATGTTTTCCTGGTAAACTAAATAACGGTAACAAAATACCAGCTTGTCTTTGATCAAGTGCTTTTAATTTCATGATTTTCACCTCTTCTTTAAATATAACATAAAAAAAGCGTCTCCGCTTATGAAAACGCTATCTTTTTTTTAGTTTTAAATGAAAAGGTTCTATTTTCTTAATCTTGAAAATAGAAACCTTTTTATTTTAGTCTTCTTTTGTTCTTTTTCTTAAAGATACATAAATGATTGCTGCCATTAATGCAAATGTTGCAAATGTCCATGCAGATGTTGAATCACCTGTTTTCACTTTGTTATTTGTTACAACTTGAGGTTTATGAGCAGGTTCATTTGTATCTGTAGTGATTGTTGGTGCTTTTTCTAATGCATTAATAGCGTTTTGTAATTCGCTTACAAGGGCATCGGCTTCTTCTTGTGTCATTTCTGATGAATTTTCTAACTTCTTAGAAATTTCAGTAACAACATCTATTAATTTAGAATAAGATGCTTCTGTATATTTTTTACTATCTAATTGTTTAATTTGATCTAATAAACCATGGATACCATCTAAATTACCACGTTTAACAAGTTTTTGAGCAGCTTCTTTTAAAGTATTAGTTAATGCTTGAACGTCATCACTTGTGTTTTCATTTTCTAAAGCAGCTTTTACATCATTGTAAACTTTTTCAAATTCTTTCCATGATGATGCTGTATAATCTTTTTCTTGATATTGATCCATTAATGCTTTTAATGCATTTACTTCATCATCTGTTGCTTTAAAACTAATTTTGTTCTTGCATCTTGTAATTGTTTTAAAGCTTCATCTAATTGTTCTTTTGTTGCATCTTCTTGTTCGATTAATGTTTGTGCATTCTTTAATGCTTTTTTAAATGAATCAGCAGTAGATGTTAAATATTTATTTGTATCTAACTTATCTAATTCATTTGATGCAATATAATCTTTTAACTCTTTTTTACTTACTGATACTTTTGTTACTAATTGAGCTTTTGCTTTTTGTAAAGCATCTACCATATCAATAACTTCTTTTTCAGTAATTGTTGCTTCATCCTTTTTAATGAATTCTTGAGCAAGTTTCACTTGATCTTTTAAAACAGTCCATGTTTCACTTGTATAATCTTTTTCTTTTAACTTGTTAATTGTATCAAGTTCATCTTTAACACTTTGAATATCTCCACGTTTAACAAGATTTGCATAAGCAACTTCTAATTCAGCTTTTGCATTTGTAATAGCATCTAATTCACCCGCTTGTTTATCTAAAACTTTTTGAGCTTGTTTTAATGCCTTTTCAAATTCTTTATAAGAATCTGCTGTATATTTATTTTCTTTAACATCTAAAGAATCAATATAACTTTGTAAATCATTAGCTGCTGTTGAAGCATATTCATCATCATTTAACATAATAACTTCTGAAATTGTTGGAATTTGATTTTCATCCCATTCAATCTTTAATTCATAAACGTTTCCTTCAGGCATATAGAATTCATTTAATGATTTTTTAAGAGTTCCAACTTGAACCCATTTCTTTCCATTTTCACCATCTACAAGAACAGATACTCTTGCATTTGAAATTTCACCTTTTTGAATAATATGCATTTTCTTAACATCTAAATCACTTGATAATGTATAAGTAATGCTTCCAGCTTCTTTAGAACCTGGTCTATAAGCTGTAGATAAATCTCCATCAAACATATATTGAGGAATAAATCCATTTGCTTCTACAGTTGAAGAAGTATATGTTGGATCATTTGAAACTGGTACATATTCTCCATCATTGATAACAATTTCATTGAAAACAACAGCTCTATTATTATTTGTTGCTGTCATTAAGATCTTTAAGTAACGTGCTTTAACATTATTAGCAGTTCCTTCTACATAGACTTTATTTGGATATGTGCTTGATGCTTTATAACCTGCATCTGAATCAATACATTTAACCCCAGCATCATTTGTATTTTCAACACCATCTCCAATAGTAATAACTTTTGTCCAGTTTTCTAAATCATCTGATACTAAAATATCAGCATCTCTAATATAGTTAACTGCACTATCTTGGCAATACATTTGAATTTTAGAAATTGTTCTTTCTTGTCCTAAATCATAAATAATATATTGTCCTTTTTGTGGGAAATCACCAAATTCTGTTGTTGAATCGATATTACCATCAAAAGCAGCACCATTATTTCTAGTATCTTCACCAACACCCCATGAAGGATTAATATTCATAGTTGCTTTATATAAATATGGTGCTGTAATTTCATTTGAATGTACTTCAAAATGATTAATTGTCAATTTAATAGCTTTGTCTGTTTTATTAATTAATCTTACATATCTTCCATCTGGAAGTTCTTTTTCTTGACCTGTTACAGTTGTCCATTCAACACCATTTTTGAAACTTGTAAAGTTGCTCCTTGACCATTTTCATAATCAATATTGAATGTACTTAAATCTTTAATTCTTGATAAATCAACACCAACGTATTGACCTTTTCTAAAGTAATTTCTTGATTATAAATCAATTCTGTAAGTGCTTCTTCACTTTGTGAAGCTAATCTATAATCTGTATTTGTATAAACATTAGCATTATTGAAATCTTCATCTGGATTATAAGCTTTTACAGAGAATTCAGAGAAAATAACCCATACAGCTCTCTCTTCTTCATTCACTAAACGTACATAACGTGCTTTTAAACCATAGAAGTTTTCTTCAACTGTATCTTTACCACTAGCTAAACCTTGATATGTTTTATAAGTAGTCCAGTTTTGGTTGTCATTAGAGTATTGTAAACTATATTTTTCCCATTTATCTCCTGCACTGCGGTCTCCACCGATAACTGCATGAATTTTACCAATAGCTGTTTCTTTACCTAAATCCCAACCAATATAATCACCTTTTCTTGTTCTATCACCTGAGGTTCTAAAATCTAATGCTGTTGAACTATCACCATCTGTTAAATTAGCTACTGTTCCTTGATAAATTCCCCATGTATCTGTATACATAAATGTTGCATTGATTTGTCCTGGATCAGCCATTTTAAATGTATTGACTTTCCACCAATATCCTGCTGTATTACTTTTTAAATTTAATTCTTTGTTTCTAATACGAACTGCTTTTGCTTTAATATTTTGACTTGATACATCTAATTCAACAGAAGCATCACCATTATATTCTTTTAATACTTTCCATGTTTGACCATCCGTTGTATATTCAATGACATATTTTGTTGATTTATCTGTTCCTGCATCTTGTCCAAAATAAATTGTACCTAATGTTTTTGCTTTTTTGAAAGTTAATGTAATACTTGCATCAACTGGTAAATAATCTTTAATTTCTCCACCTTTATAAGGACTTTCAGCAAAATGAGCATAAGTAGCATTACTGTCATCTAATAAATTATTTAAAGAACCACTTTTAAGTGTCAATTTATCGACAGATAATGTACCTGGATCTTCTTCAGTTACTACTTCATCTGCATTAACAGCAATATCTCTAATACCTAACCAAGTATTCGCTTTATCTTCAGTAGCAATCATGCGAATACCTTTAACCCCTTTTAAATTTAAGTCAGTTAAAGCTACATCATTTGGTAAAGTATATTCTTGATTATCTAAATCAACCCATTTTTTACCATCTGTTGTATATTGCACTTTAGCTTTAGAAAAAGTATCTTTTGAATTTGAATTTGTTCCTAATCTAAAAGTCACTCTATCAATATCAATTGCTTTTGAATAACTAACGCCTACATAAGTTCCTTTACTAATTGTATTTGGTGTTTTATAAACGATTTCTGTATTGGCTTTATTATCGAATACATTATCAATATTACCTGTTGGTGTATCACTACGATTTGTAATAAATTTAGTAACTTGTTTATTTGGATTTACAATTGTAGAAGCAATATCTCCTAAATAAGAATCCATTGCTTTAATAAATGGTACGATATGTTGTACTCCTACTTCTGCATATTCTAAATGATCAACATAATTGAATCCATATGTTTTTGATTTTTCAAAAGCAGCTTGTCCAGTAGAATATAGATCCCAAATCTTATCATTAGCTTCTTCATCTTGTACAGCTTTAACAGCTTTAAGATAATTTATTGCTGCATCTGCTGTATCATCCCAACAGTTTAACCAATATACAATTTGATCTTTTATTCTTATATCACCTGCTTGTGCTCTATATGTAGCACTCGCATTTTTTAAGATTGTAAATTCATTGATCAAATCTTTAAATTGTTCATCACTGATTGTTGTCCCATTTGTAAGAGCTTCTTTGAAGCTTGTTAAACGATCTTTTAAATCTACTGATTCTTGTAATGCTGTTACACGACCATCCATATTTTGATTGATCATATGTTTTGAAAGTTCTCTTAAAGCAGCTGATGCTTGAGTTTCAATAGCGCTATTATGATCGACATATTTAAAGGAAGCATTCCAGCATTTTTGAGCTTCTTCTTCACTTTGCCAAATATTCCATGAGTAACATGCATTCCCAAAAATTGCAACTTTACTTGGCTCAGATTGTTGCATTGGATTTAAAACGATTCCTTGAATCTTATTTGGATCTACACCAGGGTGTAAAAATGTTGTATATCCACCCATAATTAAGTGTTTTTTAGAGTTATCTGTACATGGCCAGTTGATCCACATATATGGTCCACGTCCAACATTATTTGTAAAAGTTGTGGTAAAGTTATTAGTTACTTCTCCCCATACTCTACCACCAGTCATGACAATTTGAATATTTGCTGGGAAATTTTGATAATAACTTTCACCATTATACATATATTCTTGTGTACAGAATGGTAATGTTAATTTTAAATCTGGATATGTTTTTTGCATTTCTTTTAACCATGCTGTCATATCAGTTAATGTTTTTGTATAGTTAGCACCACCAACATTTCCAGCATCATCTGCTAAAATAGCAATTTGACGAACACCTGCTTTAATAACTTGTTCAAATTTAGCTTGTAATACTTTTAAGTCTGCTTGATAGTTTTCTTCACTATTATATCTGATGGCATTATACATATATGGATGTAATGCAAATACAAAACGACATTTTGATTTATTTCCTGCTTCAGCAAGAGGTTTGATTTTTGTTTCAATTTCTTCATCTGTATAAAGTTCACGCCATTTAGAGTTATGTTTAGGATCATCTTTAGGAGCATAGAAATAAGAATTCAACTTGTAGTATCCTCCCCATTCCATTAATTTCATACGATCCGTAGTAGACCATGGATTTCCATAATAACCTTCAATAAATCCACGACTTGCTACATTAGCATAATCTTCTATTGTAAAATTACGGATATTTGTTCCGTTTAATTGTTTAAAGATATGATACAAACTTGTAAGACCATAAAAAGCCGCATCTGTATCTTTACCTAATACTGTAATTGTTCCATTATCAACTTTTAATAAGTATGAATCTAGCTGATCAAATAATTGGGTTGTTTTTACTGAATAATGTTCACCAACATATTGATCAACATATTGATTTGAATCTTTAATACCTACTAAAATGTTTGTTTGGTCTTCTTTTACTTCTTCAGAAGTACTTGCTTTTATATTTTTAATAGCTAATACTTCATTCATTCTATCCTTTGTATATTTATCAATACCATCTTCATAGACAACATTGACAGTAGATGTCATATCAAATGAACCATCTTGATAATCCATCATATGAGGATTTGGATAGACTTCATAATCATTTTCCAAAGCACTGACGATTGGATAAGAGTGAATACATCCAATTGACATTAAAAATGCAAGTGCTAGAGAAACAATTCTCTTTACCTTTTCTTTCATATTCTTCTTCCTTTCTTATTTACATTTACTGCTCCCTTAAATGAATAATGTAATCTTAATTTGCAAATACAAATCAAAAAATAAAGACCAAACAAGATACACTAAAAAAATGTAAGTTATTTGGTCTTGCCTACTTAAAGTAACAATCCGTATTTACATCCTGTATTGTAACATACACTCTTTGTCTATGCAAGGGCTTACAATAAATTTGTCTAGACAAAATAAATACCACTACTTAATAGTGGCATCTATTTTTATAATTCTTCTTTTTTACTTTTTTAATACCTAACCATGACATGAAAGCCATTGATACAAATAAAATAATATTTGTTTCATCACCTGTTTTAGCAGTTGAAGATTGTTTTTTATCATTTTTAGTAGTAGAAGTAATTACTTGATTATCTTTAGATGAAGTATTTCCTTTTGAAGTATTATCATCTTTAGTAGATGAATCTACTTTTTTAAGAGCATTCATAGTTTTTTCTAGATTAAAAATAGCTTCGTTGATTTCTTCTTTTGTAGCATCTTCTTTAGCAGATACTTCTTTTGCTTGAGTTAATGCTTCTACCAGTTGTTTCCATGAATCTTTTGTATAATCTTTTTCTTGAAGTTGATTAGCTTTACTAATCAAATCAGTTAATCCAGATTTATCATTAAGTGTAACAAGTCCATTATAAGCATCTAATAATTTTTGATACATATCATTGATTTCATCTTTTGTTGCATCATGATTACTTACAACATCCTGCGCTTCTTTAAGAACAGTTTGGAATTGTTTCCATGAATCCTTTGTATAATCTTTTTGTTCAAGATTTGATAAATCATCAACGAATGATTTTAATTGTTCATTATCAACAGATAATACAAGTTTTACCATTGCATCTGTTAATTGACGTTTCATAATTTCAATTTCATTAGCGTTAGGATTTTCTGCATTGACTAAACCTTCAGCAGCTTTAATTGTATCCTGTAAATGATTCCATGAAATAGACAAATATCCAATATCTTCCATAGCTTTAGCTTTATTGATAACATCTTTTAAACCATCAACATCTGCTGGTACATCTGCACGATGTAATTTAATTTCTACAGCACTTCCGTTATTATTAACAGCTTCTACGTAGTATAAACGAAGATGTTTTGTTTTTACTGTATCAAATTCAATGACTTTTGTAGATGAATCACTTGATAAATTACCTTCTTTAACTGTTTTCCAATTAATACCATCATCACTTGTTTCAATACGATATTTTGTAACATTTCCATTTTTACCAGTTTGACGAGGAACATATGTTAAACCATTGACACTCATTTCTTCTTTATTTTCAAAAGCAATCCAATGAGGTGTTGATAAATTCCAATCTGTATGCCACATTGTTGATGGATTATCATCTAATACATTTTTAGGATCTGATCCATCATGTTGATAAGATGAAGCAGTTGCTGTAAGTTTGCTGTTATCAATGTAATTTACATTAACTTGTGATTTTAATTGTAGTTTAGTAAGTGCTTTTGTAAGTTCTACTTCATATTGATCGACTGTATCTTGCATTGATTTAGGTAATTCTCTTTGAATCATATCAATAACAAATTGCAAGTTTTTAACAGAATCTTCTGTATAAATAGATAAATCTTTTGGAATTGAATTTAAATAGTGATCTACTCTTGTATAATTTGCTTTTTTGTAATCAATTCCATTTACTAATTCTTTAATTTCATTTGTAAGTGTTAAAATTGTTTGTTCATTTGGATCATATTCTTTTAAAGCAACTTTTGCTTCTTTTATTTTTTCTTGCAATTGTTTATTTTGTGATTCATCTGCTATATAACTTGCACTTGTCACTAAATAATCTAATTCCATTGTTGAAGCAAATGATTTTTCTGAACCTAAACGAATATCATCTACATATCCTTTAAAGGCATGTTCTTTACTTCCAATTCTTTCCATTGGAATCATCATTGTTGCTTTTAATGGTCTACCATTTACTTGTTCATCATCTCCAAGTGTATCTACAAGTTGACCATTTACATAAAGATCAATAACTTCTTTTCTATTTTTAAATTCTAATTCAACCCATTGATTAGCAGGTAATTCATAATTAAATGAATAGTCATGATTTTCTCTACTTAATCCAACTTTACCTGTTCCTTTTTGAACAGCTTTAATTGAACCATAGCTACTTTCAAATAAAATTTGTTCTTCTTTACTTGATGATTCACGTTTTACTTTTACACGTAAATCATTATTTAAACCAACTGTATCTAATGAAGTTGTTGCATAACTTGTATCTCCTAATAAGTGCAATGCATCATGACTATCTAATGATGCAAGTTCGATATTTTCATGGCCTTTTAATTGAGCAAGATTATCTAAATCATAATGAGCAATCATACCATTTTCATCTTTAGCTGCTTCATAACCAAAATTTGTACCTGGAGCATCCCCTAATGTTGTTCTTAAACTATTAGCTTGATTTAATGTTTTTTCACCTTTACCCCATAATTTAGCTCCAAATAATGGAATTGCATTTTGTAAACGATCATAAACATCATATTCACTAATACCATTTTCTAAATAGTCTGTCATATCGTTCCATACAGCAATAGCGCCCCCTAACATTTGTTCATCACCAGCAGGAATTGTGACACCACTAATCGAGTTGATTGCTTGATTATATAAAATATTATTATTTAAATAATCATAGTAATATCCAGCATTAGGAACAATATAATAATGACCATCATTACAGTTAATTAAATCATAACCTTGTTCATACATTTGATCCATATTCGCATAACCAAAGTTCCATAAATTCATTTGAACATCTTTACTTCTAACCGGAGTTTTTCCTGAACATTGAGTTAAACTTCCCCAAATACGTGCTGTTCTTCCTGAATCTTGTACATATTTCAACATATCATCTGAGAATCGACGATAAGCTTCTTTATCTGCATTATATTCATCTGCACCCACATGTACTGTTGTTTGTTCATCGAAAACAGGATCACTTGTTTTCATATATTCATCAAATATACTTTGTACAAATCCTAATGATTCATCATATTTATCTCTTAAAGCTAGATGATCGTTTTCACGTCCGTTTGTCCCATGTCTTAAATCAGGTCTTACTTTTGTAAGGGCTAATGAATGGGCTGGTGTATCGATTTCTGGTACAATATCTACCCCATAATCTCTTGAATCCTTAATAAAATCTTTAAATTCTTTTTTTGTATAGAATAAATCTGTACTTGTTAAATCTTGTTGATTTAAACCATTGTTTCCACCTTTTTTAACATCTGATTCTAATCTAAATGCTGAATAACCTGTCATTGGATCAGCTAAACTTTCAATTGAAATTAAATTATCATTTAAGTGAACTTGGAAATCGTTCATTTTATACCATGACATTTGTTTAACGATTTGTTTTAAATAATCCATTGTAAATGTTTTACGTCCAACATCTAAAATAAAACTTCTTACTTTATAAAGTGGATAATCTCTTGTTGTCCCACAAGGAACATTTCCTGATTGTTTAATACTTTGTAAAATCGTTCTGGTTGCCCAATAAGCCCCTGTTGTTGTTTCAGCTTTAATATTGATTGAATCATCAATGTCCATTAAATATCCTTCATCTTGTAACCCTAATGATTTATCTTTTGTAAGAGCTAAAGTAATATCTCCTGTTTTGCTTTCACCTTTTACAACAGCAATACTTTTTCCAGTAATATCTTCATAATCATTAGCAAGTGCTTCTGCAGTTTTTTGAAGTGAACTATCTTTATAAACAATTCTTGCCCCTTTAGAAACTGTATAGTTTCCATGTCCACCATTCCATTCAGCTAATTCTGGTAAAACATTTGGTGCTTTATTCGCTGTTTCATCATTTTTTTGACTACCTGGAACTGTAACAGCAATTTCTTTGAATTTATAATCATTTGTATCATTATCTGTAATCTTGAATGATACTTTAACATCTTTATCACTAATAGGTTGATAAATTGTTAAATCTTCATCAATGACTTGTTCAAAATCAGTACCATTATATTTAACAGTATAACCTTCAACTTCTGGTAAAGTGACTTTTAACTTTTTATCTCCAGTTTTTGGTGTTTCTACTTGAATTTCATTTAAAACATCACTCATTGACATTTTTTCATCAGGATTTCCACCATAAACTTCTAATTCATAAATAGAAATCGTATTCCAAGCAATACCACCATCTGGATCTTCTGAAGTATGTGAATCAACATATAAACGCACATATCTTGCTTTATAGATTTGATCTAAAACAATTTTTTCTGTTAAAGATTTTGGACGATCTTTAAATTCTTTAACTGTTTGCCAATCACTTTCTTGAGGCGTAGATTCAGTATCAGCAATTTGAATCTTATAAGCTGTTGCTTTACGTGTTTCCCAGAATACCTTAACCGTATTGACATTCATTCTTTCACCTAAATCAACATAGATCCAATCTGGTCCATTTCCAATATTACTTCCCCAACGAGAACTACGTGATGATGTATTTCCATCTACTGCATTTGCTGCTTTAACACTCGCTGCTTCTTCAGAACTTGCGATTGCTGTTTTCTTTAATGCAACATTTGTATTTGGATCTTGTACTTTTTCATCTGTATTAAAAAATTTTAAATTCATAACATGAAACATTAGGATACCCTTTCATTTCTGTAACTTCTAACTTAACATATCGACCACTTACTTTACTACCTAATAATTCTTCACTGACAACATTTTTATTATCTGTTCTTGAAAGTACTGGTTCACCCCAAGAATTAAGATCATTAGAAACATAAATATTATAAGCTGAGGCATAAGTCGATTCATTTTCCCAAAACATTTGAAACTTATTCATTTCATATTCTTGTCCTAAATCAATATATGCCCATTGAGTAGGTCCACTTTCTGTTGACCAACGTGTTTTTTCATTACCATCAGTTAAATTTTTTCTAGGCATTGTGCCATATTCAGCTGAAACATAAGCTGTTTTGTTTAACGCTAAATTTTGTTGAGATGTTTCTGCAAAAACTGGTACCATCGATAATACCGAACCCATTGACATCGATAACGTTAATGCAGCTACAATACTTTTCTTTTTCAATTTCATATTTTTCTTCCCTTTCTCTTTAAAAAGAAAAGACCAAACATAAAACAACATTCAAAAATGCCGTTAATATATCTGGTCTTGCCTACTTAAAGTAACAATCCTTGTCTATACAATAACAAAAAATTACCTCTATTGTCAAACGCTTACATTTTAAATATGACAATTTTTTTTAATATGTATACATAAATATGTCTGTTCATCTGGAGTTAATAGATAATGATATTTATTTTCTATTCGTTTTTTTATTCGATTAATGCATAAGGATAAGCGTATATTTTCTTTTAGCATATCTCTAATATTTTCTGTCGTATCAATATTATTTTCAATATCATTACGAAAAACTCTTTCAGCTAAAAATTTAAGATGTGTTGATAATCTTGCATAATTAATTGAATCTAATTCTAATTGAACATTCATTGTCTGTTCAATCACCTCAATGACATCTCTTACAAAGTTAACAATTTTAGAAGTATTTTGTGAACTATTCTTAGTAGAAAAATTCACTAAATGTAAAGCTATATATCCCGCTTCAGCTTCTTCTAACTGTATACCTATTTTTTCTTTAATAAGTTTTATTGTCCATAAACCTAATTGATATTCATTTTTATAAATTGCTTTCGTTTCCGATAAAACAACATTAGGTAAATCAATTTTTTCTTTTTTTCGTTTAATAGCAAAAGCAATATGATCACTAATTGCTAGAAAGATTTCCCCATAAAATTGGTATTCAATTGTTCTGTTGCTTTGCTTACTAATAAACTAGTAATTTCATAATAAATAGGTTCAATATCATTGATTCCTCTACGTATACGTTTTCACCTTTTTCTTTAAAGATATACGTTTTTCAATCCGTGATTCATCAACTAAATCACCAATCTTTTTTGAAAGCCGATTCCTGATCCTGTTAAAATAATATCCCCTAATTCATCAGATAAAGCAGCAATACTATTATTATTAAATATTTTTATAATCTTCAATTTCATTTCTCCTACATTAGTATTTCATTTAATATTTCAGCAATAAATTGAACTTCAGTTCCTATAATGATTTGTATTTCATGTTCACTTGCTTCAACAATATGAGAAAAATTCATCTTTGATAGAGTCTGTTTATCTATTATTGAGATATCTTTAACTTCTACACGTAAACGCGTAATACAATGATCAACACTTATAATATTCTTTTTACCACCTAATGCTTCAAATAATTGAATAGCAATTTCATCAAAATTATTTTCGACTTCTCTACTTCTTTACCTCATTTTCTTCTCTTCCAGGTGTCATAATATTATAACGTGTAATCAAGACTCTAAAAACAATGTAATAAATCAATCCGCATATAATTCCTAAAGGAATTAAAAATAAAATATTATTAGCAAATGGTGATTTAAAACTTAAAACATAATCTATAAGTCCTGCAGAAAAACCAAACCCTGCCATCCATTTAAAAGTTGCTGCAATAAAAAGCATCAATCCTGTAAGTAAAGCATGGATCAAATAAAGTGTTGGTGCTACAAACATAAAAGCAAACTCAAGAGGTTCAGTCACACCTGTAAAAAATGAAGCCAAAGCAGCTGAAAATAAGATAGCACCTACTTTTTTCTTATTCTCTTTTCTAGCACAACGATACATAGCTAGAGCAGCTCCAGGAAGACCAAACATCATTACTGGGAAAAATCCCGCTTGATACATTCCTGTTACACCTTTAACACCACCGGAAATTGTTCCCCAGAATTTTCCAATATCATTAATACCAGTAACATCAAACCAAAATACAGAATTGAGGGCATGATGTAAGCCTGTTGGAATCAATAAACGATTTAAAACACCATAGATTCCTGCACTTATAGGTCCAAAATTAGCGATTTCTTTTCCAAACCAAATAAAAAAGTGATAACACATTGGCCAAATATCAATAAATATTAAAGATATCAAAAGTGTAATTCCTATAGAAACAATGGAAGCAAATCTCTTTCCATCAAAAAAAGCTAAAAACTGAGGTAATCTTTTTTGATCAAACTTTTGAAAAGAAATAGCCACAATCAAACCTACCAAAATACCAATAAAAGCACTTTGCGTATTATGAAAAGCTAAATCCACAGCATATTCTGGAATTTGTAACATTAATGCAATGCATTTAGATGATAGAATTGTTGTCATCATCATATAACAAGCAAGAGCACTTAACACTATTGCTGTATCTCTTTTTTTAGACATTTCCATGGCAACAGCTATCGCAAATAAAATGGGAAGGTTATCTATAATTGCTCCACCAGCAGCAATGAGTAAAGCAGCAATTGGGTTATGTATACCCCATCCAGTAGGATCAATCCAATACCCAATTCCTTTAAGTAGTGCTGCTATGGGCATGATTGAAACAGGTAACATGAGTGATTTACCTAATCTTTGTAAATATTTCATAGCGAACTCCTTTAGTAAGCGCTTACGTATCATGTCAAATAATACTAGGTAGACACATACGGTAAAGATTATTATACACTTGTCTAGTCAAAATAGCTAATAAAAAATACTGCAAAAGCAGTATTTTACTTGAACCATTTTTCTATTTTTATACCATATACAATACCAATTGTATCCGCTAAAATCCATCCAATAACAATTGCCCACCAAATCATTTCTACACCAAATGAAGACGCTAATAAGTAGGCTAGAAGAACTCTTGTTCCAAGTGAAAACAATTGTTAGAATCAATGACATTTTTATCTTTTCATATTTTTTAGCTCCAAAATACATTGAAAATACCGCTTCCCATACATAAACCAATAATAATAAAAGTTAGAAATGTCATTAATGTATAACTTGATCCAACAGCAGCTAATGCATTACTATCAATATATTTTCCTACAATATAAGTATCAACTATAAAATTGTTGTAATAAATTCCCTAAAATCATCGGAATAGAAAATAATAAAATAGACTTTCCTATCTTTCCTTGTGTTAAATCTCTTTCCATAAAATCACCTTCCATTTCTCAACTAATTTTTCAAGTGAATACATAGCATTCGCTGGTGAAGTAGAAGGTAATTGAATAACGGGTAAATTATAATCAAAATATTGATGATAATAACGATTGGCAGCTTTGCCATTAGTAATGATTTTTTCAACAGGACAATTTTTAACAATTAAATCTAAATCATTGACTTTAACATTGGTAATACTTGAATCACTTGATCCTTTAATGTCACAACTTTCAATAACATCCCATAAAGCAAGATGATTTCTAAGTAAAAAAAGTTTTCTTCTCTTCAATTGTTTGTGGAACTTCTTCTTGAAATAAAGCAGCTAAAACTTTCCAAAAGCGATTTTGAGGATGATGATAAAAAAAACTTGGCTTCTCTTGATTTTACAGATGGAAAAGATCCTAGAATAAAAATCCTAGAATCTTGATTATAAACGGGTTCTATATTATGCTTTGTCATCTTTTTTAACAATAACATCTATTAATTGATCAAGAGAATCATAACACCCTACAGTTAAATCAAGAATATCTTTAGAATGATGAATCAAATCAGGAATACAAATAACAGGAATATTTCCTGCATGTGCTGCTAAAATTCCATTTTTACTATCTTCTAAAACAAGGGCATTTTCTTTACTTACCCCTAGCAACTCAACTGCTTTTAAAAAGATATCTGGGGCTGGCTTCCCATGTTGTATTTGGTCACCACCAATAATGGCATCAAAATAATGATCAACTTTAATACTCTTTAAATTAGATAAAACACGTTCATAACGTGTTGAAGAAGCCACTGCCATTTTAATATTTTTCTTTTTTAAATCTTCTAATAAATCATATAAACCTTTTTTTACTTCTAAAGGATGACTATTAAAATATTCTTTTCTTAATTGATCTCGATAATCTTTAATCTTTTGATAAGGATAATCTTCACCAAAAACACTATGATAATAAGCTTTTGATGTCTTTTCATTTGTACCAATCAAATGATAAAACATTTCTTCAGTAATTTCATAACCAAATTTTTCATGAGATGTTTTCACTAACATCTTTCCTACAGGTTCTGTATCAATCATCAAACCATCCATATCAAAAATAACAGCATTTAATTCTAACATACTACACTCTCACTTTCTTAGGCATTCTAAAGAAAAGTGTCACTACAAAAGCAATCATAATTCCTGCAAATAAGAATAAATAGAAACCATTCATTCCTATGGAATCAATAATTCTACCTCCAATTAATTGGAAAAGCATTGCACCTACGCCTTTACCAAGCATAGCTTGAATTCCATAGGCTGTAGAGACATATTCTTCTTTTACTAAAACCATTACTAATCTTACAGTAATCATCGTAAAGAGTACAGTAGAAAAACCTTTAAATACAAAAACATAAATAATCATATTAACAGAAGGTAAAGTTGCATACCACGCAAAATTGATCATTGACATGATAATCGCAAACATCATGATATAACGATAAGGTATCTTTTTAATGATATAGTCTGTTGCTAGAATCATCGGAATTTCAAATAATGTCGCAAAAAGTTGGTAGGTTCCTACTTGTGAAGCTGTTCCACCTTGAGATTTAATAAATAATGATAAATAGTTAAAGTTGTGGAGCATGCTCCCCAAAAGAAAAATGAAATCACTAGAAAGAGCATAAATGGTATATTATGAACAAGCTCTTTCATAACAACAACTGTCGATAATTTATTTTCTTCTTTTTTGGGAACCTCTGAAAGCTTTGGATCAGAAACCATATAAATACAAATAATGGTAATTAATGTTCCTAAAATACCAGCCATGAAGTTCGCAAATGGTGAAATATATTGATATAAAAGTCCACTGACTTGTGCCATAATGGCATAACCTACAGAACCCCATAAACGAATCTTACCAATTGATAAGGTGAAGAAACACCAATACGATCTGTTAAAGGAGTAACAGCATTCATAAAAGATACTGCTAGACCTGATGATAAAAGTAAAATCCAAAAATTACGACTAATTGCAAAAATAAACATACAAAGCATATTCACAAATGATAATAAAATAGATACTTTTCTTGGTGATTGCCACTTATCTGCCAAGTATCCAAAAAATGGTTGTGTTGCAATAGATAAAAGTGGTGCAAAGGATACAATGTAAGCAATTTGTGAGGCTGACATTCCTATATCTTGACAATACATTGATAAAACAACTGTAAAGGCACCATACCCTAAATAAAAAAAAACTGAAATACCTGCATGAAATAAATAATGATCTCTTAATTTACTCATATAAGCCCTCCCTATGTAAAAGACATTATATAGAATATCTTTAAAAGAAAAGAAGTCTTTTCATTTTTTGAAAGACTTCTTTATTTATTTAAAGATTTAACATAGTTACAAATAATATCTTTGATTGTTTCATTTCCTAATTTACAATCTAAACATAAATCATAGTTTGATTTATCACCCCATGTTTTATTAGAAATAACTTCATAATAACTTTTTCTAGAATGATCCGATTTATGAATATATCGAAGAGCATCCTCATGACTATCATGATAAATTTCCATTACTTTATTTAGACGATATTCTAAAGGAGCATATAAGAAGATTCTTACTAATTTTTCATCTTCTTTTAAAATATAATCTGCAGCTCTTCCAACAATAACACAATTTCCTTTCTTCGCAATTTCTTTAATAACATTTGATAAAAGGATAATTGAATTTTTATTGATGTCTAATGATAAGAATTGACTATAAATATAATCTTCACTTTCTTTATTACTTACAAATCCATGTTTAAGAGCAAATTCTTTGATTCTTTCTTTATCATAAAATTCAATGTTTAATTCTTTAGCGACTTGTCTCGCAATTTCTTTTCCATTTGTGCCATGTTCTCTTGAAATAGCAATTACTAAATTATTTGTTATACTTCATTTTTAATAGGACTTATTCTTTCATTATATGATTTTTTCAAGATAATAAATGAAACAATAACTGTCAACAATTCAGAAATTGGAAATGTCCACCAAACAAGTGTTGTTACATTTTATGTTAAAGTAAAGAAGTAGGCTATTGGAAATACAAAAATAACCAAGCGAAGTAAAGCAATCATTAAAGGTCTAATGGCATAACCAATAGATTGTAAGACACCTTGAATCGCGACAGAAATACCCATAAAAACAAATCCCAGACTTGCTATATGTAAAGCTGTACTACAAATATCAATCATTTCTTGTGTACTTCCTGATAATCCAAATAATTGTGATAATGGATGAGCAAGAAGTTCAAATAATAAAGTAATCATTAAAGAAACAATGATTGTATCAACAATACCAAACTTAATACATTCATCTATTCTTTTTCTATCTTTCATTCCATAATTAAAAGATAAAATGGAAATAATTGTATTAGACAATCCAAATGCTGAAAATAAAGCAATCTGTTGGATCTTATAGTAAATACCAAAAGAACCAATTAAAATAGCTGGATCAACTTGAGCTAATCCTAATATAGCATTCATTCCTGCCATCATCACTGCAAGTAAACATTGCATTAAAGCAGCTGAAGCACCAATCATATAGATTCCTTTAATTAGAGAAGCATTCGCTTTGATATAACAAATATTTCCATTAATTTCTTTATTTTTATAATAATGAAAATACATGGCTACAAACAAAGAAACAAATTGTCCAATAATTGTTGCTAAAGCGGCTCCCGCAACGCCCATTTTCATAGGATAAATAAAGATATAATCTAAAACAATATTTGTAAGTGCTCCTGATATTTGAGCAATTGTTGAAAAGTGTGTTTTACCTGTTGATTGTAGAAATCTTTCATAGACGGTAAAACCAATAGAACCATAAGAAAAACAACAACAAATTTTAAGATAGGTTGTTCCCATTTCAATAACCTTTTGATTACTTCCAGCAAACAATCTTATAAATTTTCTGACCCAAATAATCCAAACACTAAGAAAACAACATAAATACAAATACTTAAAAAGATTCCTGTTCCGGCAATCTTATTAACTTTATCTTTATTTTGTTCACCTAAACTTTTAGATAATAAAGCATTAATACCAACACCGGTTCCTACACCAATAGCGATAATTAATAATTGAATAGGAAAAGCTAAAGTTAAGGCTTGATTAGCAATAACTCCATCACTTCCCATGTTTGTTATAAATATACTATCTATAACATTATAGAGAGCTTGTAAAACCATTGATACGATCATTGGTAATCCCATTTTCCAAAATAATTTTTTTAAAGGCACTACGGCCATCTTATTTTTTTCCATCATTTCCTCCTTTTTTTGCATAAAAAATGCGCAAGTACAATCTCCAAATAGATTGACTTACGCATTTAGCTACACATCATTTTTACAAAAGCATTATAACAAAAAATTAAAAATGATGTAAGAATTTTTTAATCTAATTCAAATTGTCCTGTATAAAGTTGATAATAACGTCCTTTTCTTTTCAAGCAATTCATCATGACTACCACGTTCAATAATTTGTCCATGATCTAAGACCATGATGGCATCAGAATTTCTAACTGTAGATAAACGATGAGCAATCACGAAAACTGTTCTATTTTCCATTAAACGATCCATTCCTTTTTCAATCAACTTTTCAGTACGGGTATCAATCGAACTTGTTGCTTCATCTAAAATCAATACAGGTGGATTACAAATAGCTGCTCTAGCAATCGCTAAGAGTTGTCTTTGCCCTTGTGAAAGATTTGTTCCATCACTAGAAAGTATTGTTTGATAACCATTTGGTAATCTTCTAATAAAGCTATCTGCATTAGCTAGCTTAGCGGCTTCAATAACTTTTTCATCACTTGCATCAAGTTTTCCATAACGAATATTATCCGCAATAGTTCCCGTAAATAAATGAGTGTCCTGTAAAACAATAGAAATCGATTTTCTTAAATCATCTTTTTTAATTAATTTTACATCAATACCATCATAAGTAATTGACCCTTTCGTAATATCATAGAAACGATTAATTAAGTTAATGATCGTTGTTTTCCCAGCCCCTGTACTTCCAACAAAAGCAATTTTTTGTCCCGGTTTTGCAAAAAGATTAATATCTTTTAAAATCGGATGTGTTTCATTGTAACCAAAAACAACATCATGGAAACGAACATCTCCTTTTAATTCAACAAGTTCAATGCCATTGTCTCTTGGATGTCTCCAAGCCCAATGTCCTGTGTAATGGTCGCTTTCTTGCATTGAACCGTCTTCTTTGATTTCTACTTGTGTTAAAGTTACTTTTCCTTCATCGATTTCTTCACTTTCATTCATTAAATCAAAGATTCTTTCGGCACCTGCCATCGCCGCAAGAATAAAGTTAAGTTGTTGAGTAAATTGGTTAATAGGCATCGCTGTTTGTCTTACAAAGACAAGATAAGATGATAAACTTCCTAAATCCATAATACCATTAATAGCAAATAAACCACCGATACTTGCGACAAGAGCATAATTGAAATAAGAAATAGAAACAACAGTTGGTATTGTTCTTCCTGAATAAGTTAATGCTTCTACTGCTGAATCATAAAGTTCTTGGTTTCGATAATCAAATTCAATTGAGTTTTCTTTTTCATGGTTAAAGACTTTAACAACTTTGATACCATCAACCATTTCTTCAATGAAACCATTTAAATAACCCATCGCATTTTGTTGTTTCTTAAAGTATTTTTTACTTCTTTGACTTAAATATTGAATTAAAAAATACATTAAGATCATACAAGCAAATACAATCAAGGATAATTTCCAACTTAATACAAAGATCAAAAAGAGTGTACCTACAATCATAATAAAACTTTGAATCAATGTATCAAAACAGTTATTTAAAGCATCTTGAATCGTATCTAAATCGTTGGTAAAGCGACTCATGATTTCTCCATGAGGGTGTCCATCAAAATAAGAAATAGGTAATTTTTGCATTTTCGCAAATAAATCATTTCTTAATTCTTGGACAATACTTTGAGCAGTATGTACCATTAATTGTTTATAAATAGCTGTAGCAGTAGCTCCTATAAAATAAACAATCGCCATTAAAACAATAAATGAAACGAGTCCATGATAATCATTTTTTAAAACATAACGATTAACGACTGTTTTAATTTGATAAGTCCCCCATAAACTAATCGAAGTCGAAAGAATAACAAGCAATCCAATAAAAACAAAAGCGTATTTATGATTACCAATATATTTCTTAAAAGATGAAAGCGTCTTTTTCATATTTTTTGGTTTCGCATTTGTAAGTTGTCTAGCCATTATAAATCAACTCCTTTCAATTGAGAATCATAGATTTCTTGATAAATTTCATCATTCTTTAATAACTCTTCATGATTTCCAATTGCATGAATTTTTCCATTATCTAAGATAATGATTTGATTAGCATGTTGAAGTGAAGAAATACGTTGAGCTATAATAATCTTTGTTGTTCCTTTTAAAGAAGCTAAAGCTTCTTTAATACTTGCTTCTGTCGCTGTATCAACTGCACTTGTTGAATCATCTAAATAAGAATTTTAGGATGTTTCAATAATGCTCTAGCAATACATAAACGTTGTTTTTGTCCCCCGGAAACATTGACACCACCTTGTTTTAAATATGTATCATAACCTTCTGGAAAGTTTTCTATAAATTCA